>C687J35021_10000596_pt1 | contig 28407 bp, 38 predicted proteins | sample RifCSPhighO2_12_FD_35021 | JGI IMG/M metagenome (IMG submission 35021) | reverse complement strand
TGAAGAAACAACCTGATGAAATTACAGCGTGTTTTTTGGAGTGTGTTTTAATGCCAAACGGTGAAATTATAAGCAAAGGAAAAACAATCGGCTGGTTTAAAGATTTTAAGGAATACTTGCATAAGCTAGGAGAAAAATCCCAATGACCCCGCCCAGCCTAGAGCCTTTGGATGAACATAAAATATACGATGAGCTTATACAAGATAAAACTTTGACTGGAACGCTTTTTCAAAGCCAAATAAGAGGTATTGCAAAATTGATTTGTGCCCGCTTCGGCGCTTCTGGGCAGAAAGGTTATGACGAGAAGGCAATGACAGTCGCTTATGATTCCGGATATGCGACTGGGTATGAGGCTTGCAAGTCTGGGCAGAGGGGGGTGAAGTTTCCATCAAAAGTAATTTTAACTCACGTTCATGACCCTGGTGGATGTATGTGTAGTTATTGTGCGAAAGGTAGAGTTTGGAATGAAGCCATCAACGCCTGCCAGCAGGCTTTCGAGGAAGCTCAGAACTCCGCCAGGCTGACGGACGGGTGAGAGATAAAAAATAAACTTTTACCAAACATTAATCGTAACTAATATAATGCCAATAAGACAACCATTTATAAATTCCCACACCTTATGAACTACAGCATTGGCAAAAAATGGCGTATTAGATAACTTAAATAATCCAAGGATTATCACTGGTGAAGCAATCTGCCAATAAGTCCAGCCAAATACCAGAGAAGGAATAATAAAAGCTGTAAAAACCAATGCTTTTATTGGCCAAGGCGTTTTTTCTCCGTAAGGCAGGTGCATGGCCCCAATCAGCAAAACGACGTAAACAATACACCGCCAAACCTCAAATCCAGCCATCAGAGCTATGCCACCCAGGATCACTGGAAGAAGGAACCTGCGGAGCCACTTAAATTTATAACCTCCCAAAGCAAAAAGCGATCCTCCAACAGTCATAGCTAATATAATTAATAATTCATGCAATTATTTCTTCTCCTAGTTTCCCATGATTTTTTTAAATTTGAAGAACATTTTCCTTTGCAAAATTCAGATTTACCTGATTTTCTAGTCCAGAATAATTCTTTACATTTCTTACAAATTCTTACTATATAAGTTTTATAATCACGAGAAATTATGGATATTTTATCTCCCACTTTTATTGGCTGCGGGAATGGCAAAGAATCAATTTGTTTATATTTAGTTATACTTGGTCTCTTGACCCCTTTGCAATGTAATTTTGTGTGTTGTCCCCGATTCATTAATTTCAAATTTTCTATTCTATTATCATTTTTAATCCCATTAATATGATGAACAATTTCTCCTGGCTTAAGATAGCGACCAAGACATTTTTCTATGACAAGAATATGTTCTAATATATATTTATTACTTTTATTAAGTACTTTAGGATGATTAGGAGACAATACTTCTATATATCCAGCTATATGTTTTCTTATTCCACCTTTCCAACATGAATGCTTTTCTCCAATTTGAAATCTATTCGAGCATAATTTTGAACAGAATTTTTTTGAATAATGTCCACTTTTTTTGGGAGTATTCTATTATCACAATAATCACAGAATTTCATTACTCTGATTCTACCTATAATCTTTTTAACCCTTTTATTAATCATCTCCTTTGATTGTTTTTTACCATTCCAATATCCAACATGACCTTTTTGAAATGTCATTTAAACACCTTAAACCTTTTTTTGTGATGAACCATCCATTTGCGGTATTCTTTCAGCTCATTGACATCATCGACCTTGATCTTGTCTTTTGGAATCTCGGCTAAGACCTGAACCTTAGTAACGAATTTCTCCGCCTGATCGATGTAATCCTCAGCTTCTTTCAGTGCCGAGTTGGTACGCTTTTCGAGATAGAGACGATAGTTTGCCTCACGCTTCGCAGGATCGTTGAAGTCCCTAATCATCCCGAAAATCTCTTTGGCCAAATTCACTATGGAATCGGCGAGCGGGTTCATGTTAATCTTCATCCGGCACGTTTAATGCCGCACGAATAGCAGAACATATCGGCAAAACGACGGTATCATCGAACTTACCAGGCGACTTGGCCACCTTGTCTTCGATGAAATCTAAAAAGTTATCAACGCCATCTTTGATGACCTCGGGGGTCAACATTTTCAACAAAGCTGTTATGAGACTTCCGATCAATGTGGTTTTCATTTTCGTTTCCTTTTCTTTGAGTAATTTTGTTTATACGAGTATTCGAGCAAATTATTGACCTTTATCCTCAATTTTTTGCACAGGTCAACAATGGAAATTTCGAGCTGAACGACAGCCTTGAGTTCGTGCAGGAACTGCGTCCTCGTCACTGCTTGACTTCTTTATAAACTTGTTTAAGCATTGTTAAAATTTCCGCAGCTTGCACTTTCTGTACGGTTTGCTCAGCCTTTATATCGTCGATTTTATCTTCAAGTTTTTGTACTTCCTGTTCAATCTTTTGTTCAATTCTTATGGATTTATCGTCATCAGCTTTTTTGTATTCATATCTTATCTCAGTGTCGCCTTTTTCTCTCGCCTTATCATTAGCAACCACGTAACCGACCATCGTAAGCATCCCGCCAACACATACCACTGACATTATCCAAAACCCAAGTTGCCATTTCGCATTATCTTGATTCATTTTTATCCTCTAGGGCAAAGTCTGAATATCTGTTATCAATAAAATTATATTTTCACGCATTGCCTGAAAATAATTCCTGATGTTTTGTAAATCAGCGATAGTAATTTCTTTTTTAACAATATTAATTTGAAGTCCTGTTTCAACATCAAACTCCCGACAGTTTAAATACACCACACCTTGTTCTCTCGTCAGAAAAACGGTGTTATTAGCCTTTCTGCGGGTATAGCTTTCGATAGTGCAGGCGGCGTAGAGATTACCAGTTAGAAGCATACAGATACATACGGCTAGTATTATTTTTTTCATAAAATATCCTATTCTGATGAGTGACACCAATAGCTTATAACATCTGAATCAATGTCACCTGAAAAAGTTGTTAAAACTACCGTTGTTGTTGTTGATACGGCCCGACACCCGAGTAACTGCGTCTCATTGCCACAGCCACATGCAGGAGCATTCGTAAATGCTGGCACACTAAATGTCAATGTGCAAGCTGTTGTCGCTCCTGACCCAATCGTGACCTTGCCAGCATGATCTGTTGATTCTGCTGATACTGACGGCGTTGTGCCACAAGATGAAGCCGCCGGGGCGGTGTCTACATACTCAAGGTGGCCTTCATCAAGCTGTACAACTACAGCAGGGCTTCTATTCGTCGTTCCTGCCCCTTGCCCAGAATTGACTGTGGCAAACTGAATCTTACTTTCACCATTTCCGGTAGCGATTGCGCCGTCTAAAATTAAATCACCGCCATTTTTATCTGTGGCGCCAGAAGTAGCCCCTCCAGCTTCAATCGTCAAATTATTCCCTGCTGTATTCGCCGTCGTATGTCTTGCCATCCACATCTTACGGGCTGAGTTGCCATCAATATTTATATCATTTGTAGTGTCTAATGTCGTGGATAAATTAAGTTTACCGTCAAAGCGGGCCACACCCTGGTCTAACCATATCCCATACGGATTCGTTATTGCCGCTGTGCCGCTTGTTAACGGCTGGCTATTGATATACAATGTCGCCGCATTAGTAACCGTTCTCGTCGTTGTCACAGCTGTTAAGGTAGGAGCGGCCATAATATTAGGCCTGACATTAACAATATTAGCCGCAATAGTTTGGGTATAAGCGGCTGAATTAAAGTTGATGAGTTCAACGTTTGAGGATGTGGCAGGACGAGCTGTCGAAATTAATGTAGCAGTTATCGAAGCTGAATCTGAACCAAATACAGAATCTTCATCGATTCCTAATGTACCGGCACCGATACGCAAGGCGTAAGGATTGCCAATATTTATAGAGCCCTCGCCAGTCATCGTTGGCTCATTATCAATATATACTGTGGCATTGTTACTGATTTCAGTTTCAGCAAAACCAGTCGTTGAAAATATTGGAGCTAAAAATTTGTTTTGAAACCAATCTGTTATCATTGTGCCTTCTACAACCTCAATACTTTGAGAATCTGAAAGAAATCTAGGTAATTCTACGGCGGCACCAATATAATCTGGCTTATCAAGCTCAAGCTCAGCTGTTGGAGAAACTCCCATCCCGATATTTCCCGTTGTTCCATCAACGATAAAAGCAGTGTCATAACCCGAAGCTTCCACTCTAAAATCAGTTATATTGCCAGCATCATTAAATACTGCCCCGCCAGTACTCCCAAAAGTTATCTGGTCTATGCCTCCAGAACTTTCTAGCACAAAAGGCAAAGTTGTCTGAGTGGCATTGCTTTGAATCAACATCTGAATTTCATCAGCGTCACCATTGATTGCTAGTTTTGCCGCTAAGGTTGCCGCAGAACCTATTTCAACATCATCGGTAGAGGTACCTAATCGTACCTCTGTCCCGTCATCTGTCCAGCCTCCGCCTGATGTATGTGTATGCCCTGGGTCAGCACCAGAAGTAACATTGGCCCCTGTCACTGTCGTGGCCCCAACAGTACCAGTGACAGTAAGGCCATTTGTCATTGTAAATAATTCTGAAGCGTTAACACTAAGAGATACATCTGTGCCAGCAGGGCTGGCCTCCCAAGAAATTACTTCTGCGTTACCTAACCTGAAAACTCCAGAATCACCAGGGTCAGCAACATCAGATTTAAAAATATCTGCCGTTATATTCCCATCGATTACTACTGTCCCGCCATCAGAGACAAAAGTATGGTCTGTAATATCCGCTGACCCATAATCCATGTCAACAGCCCCAACGCCATCGAGAAGATCTATCAGAACCGTTGGAGATGTCAACTGTGTTGCTGAGAAAGTACCCATGACCCAACCGGTTGTTGTAACACTGTCATCAATTGTTGGTGCGCCCCACGTACCGCCTAATTCACCACCTGGCGTCGTTCCTACAACGATTTCAGCGCTCAAAGAAGCATTGGTAGTGCCTACGAGGTAATCGGCGTCTGTGGGAGCATAAACCGTCAAAGCCGTACAGCTTTCTACCGCCCCTAATGTATCTACCCCTAACGGATATGAACCAGCCGCACAGTTTGCTCCGTTAGCAGCTAAAGCAACCGCCGTATCGGCGTCAATGACATTCGCCGCCGCTGTCATAGTTTTATTCGTTAAAGTATCCGTAGTGTCTTTACCGATAAGAGTATCTGTTGCGTTAGGTAAAGTTATGGTTTTATCCGTAGTGGCAGGGTCAGGGATAGCAATAAACATTTCAATCGTATTTGCTGTTGCCCCTTCGCATACAAGGCCGTTTATACCGAAAACACAGGCATTTGCACCAAGTCCTACATCACCGCTTAAGGCTTGCGAATAATCAAAAGCTAATGCTGACACTGTACCCTCAGCGGCAACGTTACCGCCAGTGAGACCGGTAAGAACGCTTGTGGTCACCGCAGCAACATAGTTTCCAGAAGTTTCTGTCGTTAAGGCAACGCAATCTGTACAGGCAACACCCGTAGCATTTCCGGCTTCGGCGTCACCTGCTGCATAATTTCCTGTTGTATCTGTCGTTAATGCTACCGAATCATTTGCGGCGGCGGTTGATTCTCCTGAAGAATTTCCGTAAGCAGTGTACTGCAATGCCGGCGTAGCGGCATTATCGCAGTATTGTAGGGGCGTGGTGTGGACTTGGGCTTTACCTTGAGTTGACGCCCCACAAGTCAGTGCCCCAGATAATAAAAAGTCAGCTTCGTTAGAGGCCGCTGTTACTGTAACTGTGCCAGACGTTCCTCCACCAGAGATACCAGCACCAGCTGTGACGCCCTCGATGTCACCAGTACCAGAATTTTGACTTAAAGTTTCAAGAGCCCCTTGGACAGTAATGTTTGATGTACCTAAAATTCCTTGAAATCTAAATGGAGCCGTTAATATTTCAAATGCTGTGTTTGGTGAACCCGTATTAAAATTACCACCAAATTGCTGAGCATAAATATTGTTTACAAAGATAAATAAATAACATATAATAATAATTGCAAAAGAGGGTACGGATTTTTTATATCTAAAATTAGCGGTGAGTAAGTCTTGAGAATTTAACCGTTCTCTCTTTTGCGGACTGAAAACCGCTTTTATTTTTTTTAGGATAATATGAAAGATAAACATGGCAGATTCTGCAAAGGACATAAGCCTACAAATGGCTTCAAGAAAGGGCAAGTTGCCTGGAATAAAACTGAACATATTATTAAAAAATGTTTTATTTGTAAAAAACATTTTAATGTAAGGCCTTGTGAAAATTATAGAAAATATTGCTCTATGGAATGTACTGGTATTTCTAAGAAGGGAAAGCCATCGTGGATGAAAGGTAAAGGCATTAAAACAAATGATGCTCTTAGAAAATGGCGCGAGAATGGCGGACGACCTTGGAATAATAATTTTAAAAATTGTTTTTCTGATGAAACTATAAAAAAAATGAGCAAAATGAGAAAGGGCAATAAATATGCTTGGAAAGGGGGAAGAATAAATTTCAGAGGATATGTTATGATATTTGCACCAAAACATCCATTTCTTAACCATATGGCTGGATATGTGTTTGAACATAGACGTATCGTAGAAATTTCAATTAATAGATATCTTCTTAAAACTGAAAAAGTCCATCATGTTGATGAAATTAAGAATAATAATTCCCCTAATAATCTTATAGCTTTTACTTCCGAATCTGCTCATCAACGTTTTCATAATAATCCTAACAATGTTAAGCCTGAAGAAATTATTTTTGATGGAAGGAAATTAGTCAAAAATTAAAATCTCTATTATACAGCCAGCCACAGTTGATCTAGCAAAAAATCCGTTACATGGACCAAATGTATCTGCTGAACCACTTGACGACATACTCATAAAGCCAGAGCCAGCCGATGCTCCTGAATCCGGGCTAGAACTTAAAGCTATGTCAAAAGGTCTTGGAACATGAGTTGGTGATCCATTCGAATCGTACGTGATTCTAGATTTTATACGAAAACCTCTTATTGCTCTTGCTTGTGATTCAGTTAAAACTTCGTACCAAGTATTTGCCAACGTCAATTCGACAACTACGATCCTTCCAGTTTTTGCAACATAGTCCATCACTCCACCCCATACTTTTTTAGGTAGTTTCTTTCTTAAAATTGTGATGAACATTACAGCGACGAGAACAAAATTTATTTTTTTGCCATTGCTTCATCTGTTTTTCAATTCCGCAATTTAAACATTTCATAATCCTATTTTTTTGTGGTCTTGTTTTCCGTCCAGGCATGTTATTGTGAATACGCGTATGCTCTGATGAATTAAGAATCATGAGATTTTCTATACGATTATCTGAGCGAACACCATTTATATGATGTATAACTTCTTTTCGCGACAACTTTCTTCCAAGATGTTTTTCCATAATGATACGATGTTCAAATAATCTTTTACTTATTCCACGAATAGGATTAATGACAACATATCCACCTGAGATAGATTTTCCATTTATAAAATTAGCTTTCTTTATAATATCTATTACTCTTTGATTATGCGTTTTTCCATAAAAAGGATTTCTTTTTCCAAAACGAATTTCAGATAAATTTAATCTATAGCATTGATTACTACAAAAAATCATCTTCCCATTTTTATTATTATATTTCTGGCTTGACGATGCTTTGAATTTCTTACCGCATTTCCTGCAAGGCAATATATTTGTTGTAATAATCCTTTGTTTCTTTTGGCAAGTCATCAAATTTTCCGCCACCATTATGCCATTTTTTAACATCCCCCATCCCCCAGTTATAGGTTGCTATTTTGTTCAAGCTATTAACTGGTATTTTATAGCTTTTTAAATATTTTTCAATAAGTTTATTCATATACCAATCAGCCACCAACTTATTCTTATTCTCATTAAACAAATCCTCTTTACTAAACTGAAGGTTAGGATGGTAGTTATTCCATTCCTTTAAAGCAATTGGTGTGATCTGTCCTAATCCTCTTGCCTGAGACTTTTCATTGAAAGCCTTAGCATTGCCAGAAGATTCAATCTGATATATTCTATCCATATCAACTTTTTGTGGTTGTTGAGCAGCTTGGGCGTTGCCTGCCATTGCACCACCTGCGATGCCTGCTGAAGCCATAGCCATAGGGCCAACAATACCAAGAGACTTATCACCATTCTGCACCTCGTGCCAGAGGGCGGTGAGTTGGGATTTTGTTTGGATTTGTGATGGCTCAAATACTGCATAAACATCTGATATTTCTCTATCTGGTCGGCGTTCTTTACTAACAATAGGGGTATCCACAGAATCAGCAGCATTTTTAATAATTAAACCATCATGCCCTTTTTGTTTTGCTTCCTTTACCCAATTAGCCAATTCTTTTTCATTGTAAGAAAATCCTTGCTTATCAACGACCATTGGATTTTTTAAATCAAGAGTTACCTCTTTGACTTCTCCAACAAACGCTTTATTTTCTTCTCCCAGTGCGGCATTTTCATATTTCTCTAACGCTTTTTGATGTTTCCGCCAGTCAATATTATTTCGACTTTTTTGAGCAATTTTTTCAAGACGTTGAACTTCTGCTTGAAGTGCTTCTACCTGTGGCATATCGCCAAGATTTGCGTAACCTTCAGAAATTTCTTTTTTGCTTGTGAAGAAGAACGCATTTTTAGCGCTCTCCGCCTTTGTAAGTTTACCTAAATGAGCGGGGTCAAAATCCTGAAATTGATATTTCGTCCCATGATAAACCTTCGGTTGCGCCTCCACAAACTCCTCCGGCGTCTTGTACTTCCTAGCTTCGGCACGTAACAAATCATCTCCAGTACTCGCAAAGCCGCCTTGTCCACTTAATCGTTTTGCAGCACTACCACCAAACGCACCAGGAGGGACTAAACCTTGTTGCTTATATCTTGTTTTTCTAGATTCAAGGTATCTCCTAGCATCTTCCGGATTGAGATATTGAGAAGCTTCTTCGGACATACCAGTCTTTAGGGGCTTTTCGCTTGTATATACCGATGGTTCTATTGGTTTATGTGGTGTAAATGGTTTTTCTGGAATATTACCTCTTTCTTGTAAGTATTTCGGCGTATACCCAATGAGTTGTTTCTGCTTAGCTGGTGTTCCTAGCCCAGTTAATAATTCAGGAGTTATAGGTACTTTCTTAGGATACATAGATGGAATATCAATTTCTTTAAACATACTACGAATAATATTATTGGCATCATTTTTAGATTTAATCCAATTTTTAACTCCAGCCATTGCAAGACCTCTAGTAACCTGGGCAGGATTACCAGAGAGTGTTCCAGATAAAATGTCACCGTAAGACCACACATCGGAAATATCGAAGAACCCCTTAGGAGCCTGACGACCCTTAACGACTATTCGAGGCAAAACTTCTTTCTCTAAAGCTCTAAGAGCACCATACTCTTTGCCAAGGTCTCCGTAACTCTTGCCAAATTTTCCAGCAATAATATCGTCAAGTTCATTGCGGAGAGTTTTAGCTACATTCGCTTCAATCAATTTAACATTGTCTGGGATTAAGTTTGGATTCTTATAAAAGGGAGCTAAACTCTTATTGATGTCAGTCAAAAGATTATGAGCTTCAGTAATAGGAATTTTGCCCTGTTCAGTAGCCGAAACAATTACATCATCAATTGACTTAGCAAAGGCTGGATTATTAACTTTGACATAAAGACTTTGTTTTAATGGTAGCAATGATTTTTTATAAATATCACCTATATCAACCATCTCATCTACGCCATTTGAAATCTCGACTCTTTGTGTCCAAACATCTTTTTTGCGCTGTAGAATCGCTTCGAGAAAATCATCGAGATTTTCTGGTACTTTTCCAGTTTCTTCGCCAAGTTGAATTTTATCCTTATTGCCAACAATACTTTTAACACCCAAAACAACATCATTCTTAAATTTGTCAAGTTGGTAAGCCTGACCAGATTTTCCTTGCACAGACGGACGAACGGCTTGATTAAATGAAGACAAGATCTTCTCATCAATATCTTTCTCAGTAATAGGCTTTGGCTGAAATGCTTCAAATGGATTAAACGTAGCTTTAATTGGTGCTCTTGCGCTTGTAGGCATTAAAGTTTTTAAATGTTGTTCATATTTACCTAATTCCTTAACACCTTCAACAAAACCCTTACCAACTGGTGTTGTTTTAGCAATAGCTCCGGCAGTTGTTCCTGCAATCGGTATTTTTCCTATAGCACGTCCAGCAACCCCTAATCCAGGTAACCCAAAATAAGTTGATGGTGTTTTTAAAAGATCTGACACATCACCAGCTACACCATATTCAAAAGCTTTTAATGGAGCAAGAAATCTATCAATTTTTGATTCTGGATTTAATATTTTAGATAAAGCATCAAGATAAACTTCTCGACCAGGCTTTTGTCCAGCAGTTACATTAACAGGAGTAAATGCTGATCGGAATGGATGTTCTTTAACATTTTCGACGAAACGTGAAACACTAGATTCTTTAGGTGTCGATTGCTTATTTATACCTAACTTAGAAGCAACTTCATCTATATCCGATTGTGACGGCATAGAATCAAAGTTAACAACCTGCCCAGTCTCAAATCTTACTTTTGGCATTTATTCCTCGACAGTATAACCTATACCAGTTGAAGTTTTACCAGTTGAAGTTTTACCAGAATTTGAATTACCGCCAGCTTGCCCAAGACTACCAACTTTTTCATACAACGCTTTATACTTACTAGCGAATGTCGGTTCATCAATTTCAGCAACCTGCATTTTATTCAATAAAGCTGTCTTTATTTTGTCTCGCATTTGTTGAAATAAAAACATTCGATCTTCTAATGGTAGTGTTAAATCCCCAAGACCTTGTTCGACTCTCTGTACATCAAATTCAGTGATTGGACCTTTTTCTTCCATCAACTTCCTAGCCAATGGTATCAATTCTTGAGCAACTGTTCCGATATACTTATTTACCCATTGATCTGACTTTGAAAACCTTGCTATTGTCGATCCAAGTTTATGAGCAGCTTGTGGGAGTACGCCCCTTGGAGATATAAGACCACCTCTGGAGACAGGCAAATTTTTAGCAACCTGCTCAACCTTATCTATCGCATTAAAGACCTGCATAGCATCCGATGTATATATATCTAAGGCTTTCCTTGCCTTTGATATCTGCTTAATGTCTTCAGACTTTCTCAATACTTCCAATTTATTCTGTTCTTTAACCTCAGGATTCTCAACAATCATAGGAGCATTCTTGTCGCCAAACATAGCTGGGTTAATCATCCACCCTTCAGGCACAAATCCAGGTTGTCTCCTACCTTGAGGCATACCCCCCTGCCCAGCACCATTAGGCGACATCATTGGAATCTGCAACTGCGGAGGCGAAGTGAAGCCGTCTCTATTCATAGGAGTACCAGTAGACAGTACAGGCAGCACAGAGTCAAATGAAGCATTCGGCCCTTGAGGTTGCTGAGGCGCGTTCATCTGCCCCATATAATCCTGAGCAATACGTTGTCTAACCTGGAAAAATGGATCTTGTTCATTTGTGAACTGAGATTTCATCCGTTCAAGTTCAATTTGATCCGCTAACTTTGCTTGACGTTCTGCTTGAGCCATATATTGTGACATTTCAAATTGACGTTTTTGTTGCATCTGTTGTGAAAAAGCATCGCCTAAGTTCCTAAGGCTTTCATATGTATTTTGCCAAACCATTATCCACCTCCCCATCTAGGAAGATATTGACCCCAATTGAATTGTCCGCCACCAAAGCCACCTGAACCACCAGCCGCACCACCACTCATTGCACCAGGCAACATTGGGAGAAATGTCCTAGCCCAATTTGCTGCACTCTCTAAACCAACATCCCATCCACCCATAGCAGCACCAGCTAGCGGACTGAAAAAGCCGACTGATCTTGCCTTTGCAAGATCTCGTTCATATCTTTCCTGATCTGTTAAATAGTCAGCCATTGCTCTTTGCTCATTATATTGCTGTTGTAATTGAGCTTGAGAATTTGATTGATTTTGATCTGCTTCAAAATAACGTCCATAAACATCTCGATATGGATCAATCGCTAATCTTGAGCCTAGACTATATCTGGCTCTTTCATTACCTTGGTTAGCAAGATAAGAGCCAACATCAAAACCAACTCTTCCTATTGCTCTTGCTGTCTGTTCAGCTAAAGCAGGTGAATTAGCCATTCCAGATAAAGATAGCGAATGTCTAATCGATCTTTTCAAATCTGGCATGATATTTTGAAAATATTGGTTGCCAAGAGCAGACTCTATAGACGTTGGCTGAAACTGATTGTAGAAATCTGTACCTCTGCCTAAATCAGCTAGAGCACCTTCTCTAGCTCCATAAGCCAAAGGCATTTCTCTCCTTCCCCAAGCAGTTGCTCTCCCAAATAAATCTTCGGCAGTCGGTAACTGTACTGGATCTGGAGGAGAATACTGTGTCCTTTTCTTGCTTTGAAAGCAACCACCGCCTATCTTTGGAATTATAATTCCGGTTCTATTTAAATAAAAACAAAACAACCAAAAGAATATACTAGACAATAGCAGCATTATTATTCTCCTTTATTACAAAAGTTATCAAATCATCTTCCCCAGAGTCAATTTCAAAGCCTAGCCATTTTATCCATTTCTCAGATTCAGCATTACGTTCTAAAGTTGCGTAAATTTTATCATACACTTTCATCCACTCGATCAATTCACGCTTTACATATTTGCATAAAGAGATAACATTCGACTTATCAACACATGCTACCGTCCAAAAGTTCAGCGAATCATCTTCATTCCTAATCAGAACAGCAACATAGATCGGCCTATTGTTTTCCAGCAAGCAAAAAAAATCAACAGCATATAAATTAAAAAATTCAAAGGCGCTGAGTTTTTCTTTGACTAAAAACTTATAAAGGTTTCGAGTTTCACTTTCTGGCGCTTCGTTTAAAAGTTGGTTAAGTTCGTCTTCTGTTAATTTGCGGGTTGAGATCATTAGCTTCCATATCCAACAATTACACTTAAATAAGAATCGCCTGGAGTATTTAATCCATGTAAAGAAATTGTAATATCATAAACTGTACCATTAGTTAATGATGAAACATTTACTGAACCCGTTATTTGAGTTGGGCTTGTAGAAGCTGCTGGAGTAACTGCTGTCCCAGATTGTCCTCCAATATCAACAGTAACGGTTGCTGTTGCAGAACCAGCTCCTCTAGTCCAAGCTCTAGCGTAAAATGTTACTGTAGAAACTCCTGCAATCTTCGCCCATTGAATCTTTGGCATAATTTGAGTTGCAGAAGTTTGTTGTGTAGAATAAAAAAGATTATTTAATGTTGGGTTAGTTGGTGCAACTGTTGTACCAAGAACTAATCCATTATTTCCTGCGGATGCCGAATCTGCCCCAACAAATGAAAATATAAGATTACCTATTCCAGTTGGTTTTGTCCAAGTTGTATCACCCGCCCAATAGGTCGTTGCGCTTGCTGATGTACCGCTATTCAAATTTGTAACAGGAAGATTCCCAGTCACACCATTAGCTAAGTTTACCTGCGCCCAAGCCGGGTTATTAGAAGAACCTGTATTTGAAAGGTAACGAGTGACCGTTGTGTTCTTATCCAAAAAGACAATATTAGTTCCATCAAAATAAGGAAAACCACCTTGCGCCGGAGCTGCTGTTAACGACCATGCTGAACCAGTATGATAGAGAAGCATCCCTGCGGCTGGGGTGCCTGAAAAGTTAGGCGTCCTGACAAATGATGACCCTGTGTCAAAATATAAAGTATTATCAGTCGTCAAGAAAATAACACGTCCAGGTGTCCCTGCCGCTGGCAAAGCACCAACGATCTCAAGGAAACGATAACCTGAAGATGTGTCGGCATTTGTGTTGTCCATTCCATTTCCTAACTCATTAACAATAACGTCAAAATTACAATTAAGGTTGTCAGCTGTTACTGACCCCCCCGTGACATATGTATTGCATCTTGAAACAGTACCTGCAAAAGAATCGTTTACAAAATTAAAAAATAAAGCTAATATTAAAGCAAATAAAACTAATGGAGAAAATATTTTATGAAAAATAAAGACAAACTTGGAAGATTCGTTAAAGGGCATAGGCTTTCTAAGAGACTTGGGAAATTCGTTAAATGTGGATCGTGTAACGAGAAAGTTTACAAAAAACCTTTTGAGAAGTGGACGCGATTTTGTTCTTATAAATGTTATTGGAAATCTCTCAAAGGAAAGATTGCTTGGAATAAAAATCAAAAGCCTGTTAAGTGCCTTAATTGCCAAAAAATAATATTCCGTCCAAAATGCCTTATAAGAAAAAGGAATTTTTGCTCTTATGGATGTTATTGGAAATCCAAGATTGGCAGAACGGCTCCTAATAAAGGTAAAAAAAATCTTAATGCCAGTAGAGATAAACATTGGAATTGGAAGGGTGGAAGAGTTGTTGATCCTTATGGATATATATTTATTCATAATCCAACCCATCCATTTTGTGGCAGAAAGGGTTATATTAGAGAACATCGTCTTGTGATGGAGGAGCACATTGGACGCTACATTAAACCTAAAGAAATTGTTCATCATATCAATGGTATTAAGCACGACAATAGAATTAAAAACCTTATGCTTTTGAAAAACAATTCTGAACATAGAAAACTCCATGCTAAGTTAAGAAAAAAAGCTATTCCCTCTCCCACGGCATAACTCTTCCAAAAATTGTCATTCTCTGTAGTATAACATTCTGCCCAGATGTACTATTTCTTGTCCTAACTTTCATCTTCTTAAACCTGCCATACTGCTGAAGCTGTATTGTTCTTCTCGCTAATCCTGAATCATTTAATGTCGTTGGTAATGTAATTGGCAAGGTATTACCATTTGCAGCTAAACTAACAGCACCAATACTTGCCCAACCTTTGTTATCTAAGTTAATATAGTTTTCTGCATAGAAATTTCCTGTAGGATCAAATTCAAACTCAATTGCATCGAGTATTTTGAAATTCTCTGGTTCATCAAAATCGATATCTCGTGTGATTACTTCCCAAGCTATCCCAATAGGCGGGGTTGATGTTGTACTTGTAATTGTATTCGGTCCCTTTGGATAATCACTAATATTTGATGTAAAACACTCGATAACTCTCCCGTCATTTGCATCCATATAAAATAATCTTTCATCAAATATTTCCCACTCTGCAGGAAACCAACCATCGATGATATACCATCCTTGTGCTATAAAATCATAAGCTAAAACAGTATTATTGACCGTTGATGTACCAGTCGGCACGGCTAATATAAATTTATTATCAAAATAAATTCCAGCTGCTAAATCAATGTCATCTCGATTAATTGTTAATGGTCCTGTACCATCAAAGATGTCTTGGATTGGCTGAGAAACGATGTTTGTTAAAATCTTATCAAAATCAGATCTAACTAAACTCCTAACTGCAATCGGGTTACTTGATAAAAACCACTGGTCATCACCCATACTAACAACAGATCGTGGGGCAATTAACCCAATAACTTTACTAATTGGTTGTACTGTCCAATCGATAAGCGGTGTTGCTCCAGTAATATCAAGAACAAAAATACTTCTTTCTTTATATATAATAAGTTCATTTAAACGAAACGGTACAAGTCTCTGAACAGCTTGTCCATCACCTGTATTTATCTTAGCAGCATCGCTGGCACTAAAAACTGTTGGCTCAAGATTATTCGAAAAATATACCCAATCTTGTTCACTAGGATTCCCAGATAAAAAAAGATAATTTCTAAGCCAAGCACCTATCTTGGCGGTAGGTGGAGATGTTGGATATGTACCTGCTGTTACATAACTAGCACCGCTATACCAAGTTGTTTTATCTTGCCCATTAAGAATAAATAAGAGATCATTTGCTTGAATAAATTCAGTATCATTATTTACTGTTTGTGGACTTGTTGGATTTATTATCGTCCAATCTTGCGATGAAGATAAAGCTCTAACAATATCAACTCCTGAAGCAGCTACGAAATATGACGTATTTCTATCTGGATCAAAACGTCCTGTGCCACGGAAAGGAACATCACTAACATCTTTAACAAAAAGAGTTTGTCCTTTCCTCTTTGAAACTTTTCCTTTAACTGATAAAACAACATTAACTAATGACGTTCCTTGATTTGGTGAGAGGATATCAGAGGCAGAATTGCTAACCATCCCACCAGAAAAGTCATTAATCCTAACTTTTCTAAGTTCAGATTGAGAAAGAGCAGATCCTGTCCATAACGACAGAATGACAATTATTGAAAATATCTTTTTCCACATTATCGTCTATGTGCCTGCATTGAAGATGAAACCATCTTATGCTGATAGTCAGGACCAAGAGAACCTTGGACATTTGTTAATAAGAGACGTAGCTCTGCTTCGGCTCTTTGTTTTAACATTGCTGCCTTATCAACTCCTTCTTTACTTTGTTCAAAGCTCAAAGAAGCTGAATTAAATATAATATAGTTATCAGATTCAGCGAATGGATAATCATTGTCATCAACTAGTTTTCTAAAACTTTTTTTAAATAACACCTTGATACTTGTTGTCGAATCATCAGGGATTCGTCCTAACCTAAAAGCTTTATACCTGAGAACTCTTTCAATGCTATCTATCTCAGCTAAAACATTACTAGATGAATCAGCTACTGTAATATAGCCAATAGAATCAGATCCCTTGCTAACGTGTGTTATCTTATAAAATGTTGTTGACCCAGATACATAAGATGTACCAGTAACAATAATATTCTCATAACCAATAATTAAAAAAGCTGAATCTAAGTAACCTTCAATTCTTACTGTTACAGCAGAATCAGACGAAGATGAACTCTTAACTTTAACTGTGCTTCCTGAAGTACTTACCTGAACACGAACGCCTACAACTTCTTTCGGGTAAACTGTATCAGCATCAGCCTTAACAGAATTATTAACATTTGCTTGATTTGCATCATAGTATTCTTCTTCTGTGCTTATTGTTAAAGGGTTATCATTTGTAATATCATAAAATCTAAACGGTTTATCAAAATGCTTTGGCATATAATATAAGGCCGTTCCATCGACTGTCGTAAATGTGTGCTGATCACGAAGCTCAGGCCAGTAGTCATAAATATTATACAGCGATTGCAAAGATAGGTTGATGTAATCTCCAACAACATTATTTTTATAATCATTGTCTAGTGACCTTTGTGCCATCCTGGCAATAACTGTCTTAAGCTCTGAAAAGCTATACATTAATTTATCCTCACCTTAGGTTCTGGCTGAACATGACTTATCCGAATAACGACAAAACTTTTAGTTTTTTCAACTACCTGATAATTAATAATTGCCTTAAAAATTTCACTTATCTTTTTATCTCCAATTGATGGACAACTATTTTCTCTGATAATAAACCTAGGGCTATATTTTGTGATGAGCGGCATAATCAAATAACTTTTCTGTTGCCAACCAAGGAAGCATTTTTAATTAAAACAGTTGCTTCAATTAATTCGTTACCATTCTCGTCCATTTCAAGCTTCAATCCTTCAACAGAAAGATCGACTCGCATTGATCCCTTATCGCCAAAATTTAGTCCTTCATATAAGCCAGGAAATCGTTTATCGAACACAACAATCATCCGTTTCTCTGACGGAAAATAACGCCCTTCCTCCATGCGATCTCCTTAGTATGTTACGACAACACTAACAGGACTTGCCGTTGCACCTGCACTTTTAAATGAAACTGCACTAGTTATGAAATCAGATAAATATAAATCGCTTGCTCCATCTAACTGAAATGTAGAGTTTGGAGTGTCAACATAGTTTGAAGCTGGGATGCTGGTTCCTTTGGCACTTATAATAACATCAATCGCAGATCCATTGTGTATCCAAATATCTCTTGAATTTGCTGGGAACGTAACAGTATTAACAGTATTTGCTGTAACACTGACCCAGCTGGCAAAAACATTCGTCAATACTCCCCTGTTCTGCGCAAATGCTTGAGATGCACATAATAAAAACAAAACTATTAAAATAATAAACTTTTTCACCTTAGCCTCCCTTTAAATTGTTGTTCTCGTTGGAGTTCAGTGAGAGACTCCACGCACCATTTACATTTATATTTATTATCCTGTCTTGACATTCTAAAATCACGTTCAGGATACCAGTAACTGCAAACAACGCAAAGCCTATGCTGCCCCTTTGCCCATGCTGGCCGACGACCCATCTCCCACCTCTCCGTAAAAAATTCCCAATGAAAAAATCAACATTAATCCCGATACAGCTGTATGCACTGTATAAATTCCCATAGAACAAATGAAATGAGCAAACACCGATGCAAAAGCAGTGACCATAAGCTTCGTCTTTCTTGCATAGATAAATTTAAAAACTAGATCAAGGATAATAAATAAAACAGAAAATAAGCCAACGTAACCTAAGTCAAATAAAACCTCAACAATATCATTATGCACATGCTCGTAACGATGCTGTACTAAACTATTTTTATCTTTATCAATATTAAGAAATTGATATTGTGCTTTTGGTGAGATTCTCATAAAATTTCCAAGTCCATATCCAAATATAGGATTAGCTTGAATAACTTTCTTGACTTGGAGGCTAGGCGTTTCTACCACGATCTTTCCAGAGTTTACAGCTTTAACAGTATGTACTATCAATCTCCATCGCTCAGTCACAACATCTATGTTCATTTGTTCTTTATATTTAAAGAATATAAATGATGTTGCCAAGACAGCTATAAAGAAAATAACTATTCCAACCCTTGCACCCTGAATATAAGATATGAAAAACATTGTCGAGAAAGCGCTTACCCAAGCTATCGTCGTTGTAGATTGATATATGCTTAATATTGACAATGGAATGGCTACAGGTAAATAAATCAAAACGTACGAAATAGTTGAGGCAAAGAATAATCCCATTTGGTTATGGCTACCTGAAAAAGCCACAGTATCATCAAGGCTACGATCTCCAACCTTGTTGAAAATTGGATCTAGATTAAAACTTTGCAAAATAACCCAGAATACTTGAATTGCAAACAGAATTAAAATAGTACCAACTGCTTTCTTTCTAAAATCATGATCTTGTAAACTGATCCACCAAATTGCACCAATGCTAAAATAAACCTGGTAAAGACAAAAAATTGCCCTAGGATGTTGTTGTGCAACAACAACTGTTGAAAATAAGCACACTAAAGAAAATAAGGCATATCTCCAGTTAAATTTAAAAAAGAAACATGATATGAAGAAAAGATAAAAAGAAAATAACCAAACATATTGAACATACCAAATATCTGTGCCACGTATTGGAATAATCCCAGATAATGGAACTATAATCAATGATGCCAAGGAAAGCTCTTTTAATCCGTATCTCATAAGAGGAGAGGGGGAATTTCTCCCCCCTCATTTCTCCTTTTAACTCTGACCACCAACTTTACCACAAGCAGCTCTTATGCCATCTAAGCTCCAATTCCCACTCGGGAAAGAAGAATAAGCTTGGATAGTCGCCCAAGACGCGACACAAACATCTCCAGTTTCGTCTACCCACATATAATACTCTGTTTGATAGCCAGAAGCTGTTGATGTAGAACTAAACGCAATATACCCGGGATTCCCGGTCAAATCAAGACCAGTTACCCCGACATTGGTAAAATTACTTCGTGTATGCGTGATCGTAGCAGGCGAAGCATTTCTCGCCACTTGCGCATAAACAACGCCCACAAAGAGGAAAGTCAGAGATAACAATAATGCTATTACTTTCTTCATTATTCCCTCCTTTGTTTAAGCACCTTGTGAACCATACGTTCCTAACCAATGAGAATACCCAACCGAGAATCTCATTCTAGCGAGATGTTTAAGATTAGTGGAATCGAAGTCTGTTCCACGTCTCAAGTCACCTAAACGAACACGCCAGTAAAACTTCAAGTGATGCGAGTCTTTATCTGCTAACAACGTCCATCCATCGGTATCAGTCAGATAATGACCTTGCATATACTGAAGTTCTTTTAGTTGAATTGCATTTTTTTCATTGTTGGCAGAATATGGCTTATATTCTGATTTAATAATTTCTTCTGCAATGTTCCACAAGTCCGACGGGATATAAAGCATGCGCGCTTTACACGGATACTTCAAGCCGCGTTGATCGGTGAACTTCTCAAATGCAGTTAAAGCTGCAGTTAAAGAAGTCACAGATAAGTCAGCTTGCACTGAAGGTGTATTCGCTTGAGTCCCACCATCAAGATCAGGATGGACTAAAGAGAATAACGGAACACCGTCAAAGCCGTTTGTGCCATAACCATTGTTAATGACATTTGCTGAAGTCGTTTCAACGGTTTCAATTGCGCTACGCTTCAACGCCTGCGGCAACTTGTTGAATGTCTCAGGTGTATGAAGGTTATCTTCAATCGCTTCTTCAGTGATCTCGTAACCACAATCTGTTACCCCTCATCTAATTAAGACGAGTGCCAAAATCATTTCTGTTTTGGTCTGCACCTTTACATATACGTGCAGTTCGGACTGTAACATCATCCACGTGGGATGAAAGGCGTCCAGTCTCTACGGATTCAGAAATGGACTTTAAGCTTTGCATAGCTCTTAAATAAGAATAATCAATTTCACCATAAGGAATTTTCCTCCAACTTTTACCACAGTTATTGTTCATAAGAAGAAATCGTCTCTTGAGAAAATTTAACATTAATTCTGCTTGAACCTTTTTCTGACTAAACATAAAAGGCAAAACTTTCTCAATCAAATTAATCATATTTCCGATTCCACCAATCATCAAGTCGAATCTGGGCTTATGATTGACAATTGCTTTTTCTCTTCTAACTGTTGAGGTAATTCCATTCTCATTAAGAATCTCATTACACTTATTTAATAAAATAAAATCAGTATTGGTTATAGAAATAGATAGAACAAAATGCTTTCTATTATTTCCAGCCTTATTTATAGAAAAGCATCCTTCGCCTTCAATAATTCCTGCTAACCAACCTAATTCAATTTTATTGTCCATTTCTGTCTTTCCTCGGTATTGTCCTAGTTATGATTCAGGAGTTCCACCGATACAGCCTTTTTATTCATTCTGATATTGCTACCAGAAGCCCCAGGTAAACGGTTTAGGGCATACGTTTTATGAAGATACGTCTTCGCGATGCCAGGTAACAAAGTATCGTAAGTCGCATCTACACCCTCATCCTTTTCTGGCATCGTACCAAAACCAGAAATATAACTGTCCTTCTCAGACTGTTTCGTCGATCCTTGGATGTTGAAAACATTGGAATACTCTTCTTTCCAACTTTTCAATCCATCCTGCCAGCCCTCATTTAGGTTAGCGTCGAGGAAATCGACTATTGTTGACGTATTGATTGGGGGCATCTTTTATTCCTCCTAATTACTTAATTGTTTAATTAAATACCAGCAGCAGCACTTACACCGAATGCACTCTCGTTGAATACAACATACATATCGGCGTGTTGTCCATAAGCGTTTGTCGGATCGACTACAATTCCAACAACACGGAACTGAAGACCAGTATTAAGTGCTGTTGTCTGCGCAAAGTCGAGTTCATGAGCACTTCGTGCAGTAGTTGTGCTGCCAGTCCCTGCGATATGGTCAAGTGTTGCACCAATATCAGCAGCTGCCGGAGCAGTTGAAGCTGTAGACGATTGAGCAACGAACACGGCACCAGGAACTGCCATGGCAACTAAGGCATACCCTGCAGTTGACGAGGCAAGGTACTTAGTCGACACAGCTGAGTTCGGGTGACCGATCGGATGACCGTTTGTGTCATATAAAGCAACACAAACACCAGCAGCAGACACCCCAGCATCGGCCGCCGCCGGACGAACAGAGCCAGCAGCGTTCAAGGCCATAACGTCACCGACAAAGACATTGGTGCCATTACTTGCATCAATTGGGAAGCGTCGAAAAACATGAGCCTTCCCAATCCCGGCTGCAGGACGAAACCCCATTACATTATCGCGATTTGCCATTTTAAAACCTCCTAAACGTAAAAAACCCCAAGCAGCACTATGTGGCTACTAGGGGTCTTTTTCAGACTTACCTTAAATTTAACTTTTTGTCTTGTTCCGAGTCACCTCGATTGAAAACTTTGCTTCCGACCTAACGGTCTATTCTTCTCTTGGATTTCTTTTTCCCATACCTAAATCTTCAGCGTGTTGAATACCACGCATTGAGTCATGTATGTCACTTCCGCCGACTGTTTTGTCGCCGTATTTAAGTCTTTGACTTATTGCTTTCATACTATCCGTAGCTTTCTTTTTACGATACTGTTCTTTTTCAAGATACAGCTTTTTAGGCATAAATGCCAAGACCATCCGGCCACGTCGGCATAGTCCATCTGGCGAAATATCAATCTTTGGGTTTAAACCAATCCTAGTTAAATGTTCACAAGGACAAATTTGCCAGCCGCCTTTATTGAAAAGCTGGTTGCTAGTCTTTAGAGAAAGGTTGTCAGTATCGTCGCGAAGAAAACGATATTCAAAATCGGGATCTTTCTTGCTAAGGTAAAAATCATCTACCTTATTGTCATAATCCCTGATGATAGTTGCATTATATTCGTCATAACTTGCTTGAGCTTTTTGTAAACCGTCTTCACCTTCAATAAATTTAATTGTACCTTTATCATCTTGAATATCTTTATCGTTATTCTTAACGGCCATATTTGGCGGCGCCATCGTCTCTTCAAGGCTAGGATCATTATTAAATTTAACTCTATCTGCCTTCTTAATGTAAGCCATTAACGCGCCCCTCTTTCTGCACGAGCCTTTTTAGCTCTTAGTGCTTTTGCTTCAGCTTCTGCTTGTGTATACATTCTTTCAGTAGCAGGATTAATTTGAGAACAATAAGAATTGATTGCCCATTCTTGTTCTTTTGTACTCAATGAAACTTCTCCGTCCTTTTTAAACGTCTGTCGTGAGTTTGACACGCTACTATTTACGGTCATGTCATTTGTAGCGTCAGGGCGTCTTTCTCCAACACGAAGAATCTCCTTAGCTCTCTTAAGAGCTTTTGTATAAATATCAGTACGTAATGGATTACCATTTGCATCAAGAAAATCATTAAATAACTCATTAGCTTTTATATACAACGGATCATCAGGGTTATGATTAGGATGATTTTTATCGAACTCTGGATTCTCAGCAAATGCCCTATCCCTATCTTCAGTTAACTTCTGCGAAAATGTTTTTGCTCTCTCTTCTTGCTTAAATCGATCATAGCCAAGCTGCGCACCTTCCAACTTATCACGTTCTCTTTGATGCAGATATGCCTGTGCCGGTGTAATTTCATTTGAGTCAACTTTTGCTTGCAATGTCTCGTCGCTTAAAAATGATCTATTCCTTCCTTGTCTTGGATCATAAACTACAATTGTTTTCTCTTCAATAAAAGGATTAACTGCCCTATCGTTGCTTCTAAAATCTTCTAATTCTTGAATACGTTTCTCTGCCGCTTCTGCCCTAGCCTCTGCCTGCTCTCTCTTATATTTCTCTGCCTTTGTTTCCGAAGAAAGATGTGTAATGCGCTTTTCATATCGCGTTTGTCTTTCCTCTTTCGCTTGCTCTAACTCACTTACTTCTTCAGTAGAACGTTCTTCAACCTTCTTATTTTGTAATTCCTTCAACCTTACCTCTAACGCCTTGTCGTCTAATTCCGTGACCTTTTTTTGGTCTGTCGATTGAGTCATTTAAATCTCCTTTATTTTTCCATTAACACTAAGTCGCCATTGTTTTTGATTGCAGCTTGTACTGCACCGCTGCCGCTGATACCATTAAAGGACTGATCTTTAGATTTAACCCATCCACTCTTCTCAAACTCAACAACTCGATCAACTCTAACATAACGTGTTTGCTTTTTTGTTTTTACTACAGATTTATTCTTACTCAAAACGTGCTCTTCCATTTAATAACCCCCTATTTTAGGTTTAACTCTTTTTGTCGGTTTCTTCTTGCCGCGAATCCTCTGTTTCATTGCTCTACCTTCTGGCATACATCCCCCTATGTTTTAACTAGTTCCTCAACAAGACTCATCCTGTCAGCATACTCAGCTGGTTCTTTGATTGACTTTGATAACACCACATTCATACTAGCAATACCACCTTCTTTTATATTCAACTGAAAAGAAATATTTCCAAAAAACTTCCCATCTCTCAATCTTTCAAGTTCATGCTTCATAGAAACAAGATACCAGATCATTAAATCAATTCACTTTCAATAAAATAAACTTCTTCAGATTTACCACAAGAAAAATACCTAACTTGATATTGAATACCTTTATGAGCAATCCATATTCCGATAATTAAACCAACTGTACCATCCAATGGGACTATCTTAACACTCTCATATAAATTAAATTTATTCTCAATCATTCTACAAACATCTCCTCAATCTTAATCACCTCTTCAAAGCCTTGACACTTACCTGCGTAAAACTCTCGCTTCTCGCAACCAGCTGACTTCAACGTCATCATAGAATTATTTAAGCAAGTCAAAATCTCATCTTTCAAATCAGACCATTCCGGCTGGCTCCCTCTGAAGAACTCCTTCAAGCGGAGACGGCGCTGCTTGTCCATTTCCTGTGTTTCCTTGACTGATGCCATTCATTCCTCCTTGTGGCATACCAGACATACCTGGCTGCATTCCTTGTGGACCCATCATGCCGGATTGCATCATTACCATTTGTTGCGTAATTGAGTTTTTATACATTTGTATAGTATCAGCAATGTGCGCTGCAATGTTCTGTTTAACTGAATCAGGAACGTTAGGATCCATCATAGGCATATTATGTATTTTAATATGGTAAACATGATCCTCGCCTTCTGTCGGAGTACCAGTATCGCCTTGCATGAACCTAGCATTTTCTTCTTCAGGTGTCTGCACATTGTCACCTGCAGCTTGTGGCACAATTCGAGAAAGACCTGTGTTATCGTCTAACCCATCAACAAGCCATTTAGTTAATGAATGAATTGCTTGAAGTCCTTGTGCTGTCTGTGGGCTGAATAATGGATTCCCAATTAAAACATTATAAACAGCCAATCGCTTGCTAACCTCTAACGTCTTATTCACATTCAAAATATTGCCGGTCAATTCAAAGTCAGGTATCGACTTCAAATCAAAATCTTGATATGTAACATTTTGAAATTCCCACGGATTATCCTTATCGTTCCCAGCAATTCGCATAAATTTATTTGGCGGCATGTTTTCTTTATAAAGTAAAAACCACTTACGAAAGATCTTTTTAAGTGTTTCATTCTTTCGTTTAATAATCATATTCAAACGTACACTGCCTTGAGCAACAACAGCTTCAACTTTCTTCCCAGAAGCAGACGGATCTATTGTACTTTCAAGGCCCGCTGAATACTCACTAATACCAAATAACAACTGCGCCCAATAAGAAACGGTATCCATCAGCAACTTCAACGAAGCGTTTGGAGCAGGTAACTGAAAAATCTGCACACCATTTGGGTCTGATGTTGGGTACATATAACCATGCTTGATTTTCTTTGGCTCATTCTTCTGATTACCAAACGGTGAGAAGAATGCAATCGGTTCATTTGAATTTACCGTACCACGAAGAAACTGATTGAACAAAGCGTCGTAAGCCGTCTGCGGTCCATCCATCAACTCTAAGACACCAAGAGCACATCGTCTTCCTTCATCATCTGGCATGAAGTAGTCAATATCAATTGGTCGTTCCTTTAATGGAAACTTATTTTTTCGCAACTGACATAGCACCTCATTCTCAACATCAACTAATGCAATAAACTCATCTTCAAGCTCATCATAGTCTTCAAGTTCATTCTCCTTGCCTTCCTTTAACACATTGATACGGATACGTCCATAAAACTCAATAAACTCCTTCTCATACTTCACTATTGAAGTATCACCATCATAATCAGCAATCTTATTTGACATTGTTGTCTGACCTTGCCAGTCTACTATCTCATCAATAGCTGCTGGATACATCTTGCCCTGCAAGCTCTCACGATAAAACATATCGTACGTTAATCGCACAACCTTCATCTCATAATGAGGCGTCTTCCCCATCATCGCATTAGGTGGCTGAATATAATCACGACGAGAGAAAACTTCAAACTTTGGACCATTGTAAAGTAGTTTTGTTTTTTCAACCTCTTGATATAAAACTTCTTTTGTGTTTGGGTCAAATAAAGGTTCAGTAGGATTGGCTGGATTGTAAAGTATCTCTCTGATTATTTCTGTACCGTACTGTTTATCCCAAGTCATTATCCATGGGCATTCGCCGTTCTTCGCCGAACTATGGAACAAACGATCAGTGCATCTAAATAAGTCAAGCTCGTTATCCATTGACCAATTACCAAACACACTGACCTTATTCACCTTCTTAACATCACCTTCTTCTGTCGGCAATACACGCAGCACCTCTTTTGGTGAGTGGATAACATTCATCACGTTGGCGTGAATCACTTCAGTAGTTACTGTAGATAATGGAGAGACATAAGTGCTATCGTCACCATCAGAGCCTTCAGGTATATGTGGAACCATTCGATAAACTTCATCATATTTATCTAACTTATCACACAACTCTTTATGCTTCGGCAATGCTTCTTCATGACGATCACAAATCCATCTAGCGATCCGTTCACGTTCAAGCATGTCAAGCTCGACTAAAAAGCCTTTGTTCTTAACCTTGAGTTCCTTGAGATAATCCTTCTCATTCTCGACTTCTATCTCTTTGACAATCTCATCATTTGAGCGTGTCAGGTCTTCAGGATCTGTTTGTAGCCCGTCTGGCATTATGCATACCTTTTAATTTTCTTTTTCATCTTACTTTTATTATAACAACCAATTTTTAATTGTAAAAAATATAATTCATCTTCTAATGAGTTATATAAAATATGGTTAGTAATAACCCTTTCTCCATCAGCGTTACGAGTAAAATATTTTCTTTGTTCTTTAAATAACTTTAAAAGCTTGATACCTAAATCAACTTTTTTCATATTAACTTTTTTAATAATCCCTCAGGCATAATGCCTTTAGGAATTGTTACTAACTTCTCTTCAACGGTTTGTTGGTTACCAATAATAATGTTGTCTAATTCCAATGAAGCCATTCGCACAGCCAAAGACCAATGTTGCGGATTACCAAAAAATGAAACTTTCATTTTACTATCAACAAATTCGACTTTAAGGATATCTTGGTTTAGTTTACCGTTGTTGCTCATCACTTGATCTCTTTAACAGTGCCAACAATATCAGTCAAATTTACAAGAGTCAACTGATCCTTCGCATGACTATCATAAAAAGTCGTACCAACATACTTACTAATCATCACAGTCTGACCAACGACAATTGATTTCATCTTAAGATAATAGTTAAACTCAAGCAATGTCTTTAATGCAGATGAGTCGCCGTGCTGTGCCTTTTCAGTTAACGAGTTTACGATTGTTTCACTGGCAGCCACTAACGACTCATCGCAAAAACTGTTATCAGGAACATAAATTACCTCAGCTAAGTCAGTGCGACGTTCTTGTGTTTCATCTGGTGCATACAGAATACCACCACCAAGTTTCTCGCCAATCTTCTTCGTCTTAACGAGGATGCGATCACCGAATGGAATGATTTGCTTATGGACTTCCTTAGCTACTGGCATATCAGCCATCACAACTGGAGGGGGAACATAGCCGCCGCCGCCTTTAATGCTATCTGTATTGTCAGGATAGTTTGTAAAAGATTTCTTTTGATATTGCATCCCGCGAATTCCACCTAATTTTGACATGGTCCCCCTCTTAATATTTTTTTAAAAAATTCAAAATATTTTTCTCTACTATTAGAAATTATATATCCTAAATCTTCTTTATTATTTTCTAATCTATTAATAATGTACTTTTTAGCATCATCCTCATTCTCAGGGAGCACAATTATAAATTGTTTATTGTTAGTCATAATTTTAGGAACAAATAAATTTTCAAATTGTTTAAATAAATCTTCACTTATTCTAACAAAGCCAATATTAACCCAACAAATAAGATCATCTTGCTGCAAAGTATAATTACTAGAAACTTTATGCACTATTAAATTCATCTCCACTTTATTTCATCAATTAAAGTATATTTAGCAGCCCAACGTCCGTATTCTAAAAGTACAAATGTATCTGCGTAATCAGGGCTCTTAACTTGTCTTGCCATCATGTCTTCTTTCGTCTCAATTTGGATACGACCTAACGCGTCTGGTGCTTTTGTTCGTATTGAACATAATTGATTTTTAAGTATCTGATATTCACGTTCAGGAATCTGTTTTAAATTATACATTCCCTTCTCAAACTTCTTTGCAACCATCCAGTAGAATTGTGTCCTAAGATTTTTAAACTTTGTCTGGTCGACTGCCTTTTGTCCATAGCCACCGTGAAACTC
>C687J35021_10000595_pt1 | contig 28429 bp, 25 predicted proteins | sample RifCSPhighO2_12_FD_35021 | JGI IMG/M metagenome (IMG submission 35021) | reverse complement strand
GGTGCCATCACCTTCTCCGGTTCGGTGATCGCCTTCGGCAAGCTCTCGGGCAAGTACAAGTTCCGCCTGTTCCAGGGCGCACCGGTACAGTTCAAGGGCCAGCACTGGCTCAACCTGGCCATCGGCCTGGCCATTCTCGGTCTGGGTCTGGTGTACACCTTCACCGGTGACCTCAGCGCCTTCGCCATTCTCCTGGCCCTGGCCTTCGTCATCGGCGTGCTGATCATCATCCCCATCGGCGGCGCGGACATGCCGGTGGTGGTGTCGATGCTCAACAGCTACTCGGGCTGGGCGGCGGCCGGTATCGGCTTTTCGCTGAACAACTCGATGCTGATCATCGCCGGTTCCCTGGTCGGTTCGAGTGGCGCGATCCTCTCCTACATCATGTGCAAGGCGATGAACCGCTCGTTCTTCAACGTGATCCTCGGTGGTTTCGGTGGCGCGACTGACGCAGCCGGCCCTGCCGGCGCTCAGGAAGCCCGTCCGGTCAAGTCCGGCTCGAGCGACGACGCNGCCTTCCTGCTGACCAACGCCGACACCGTGATCATCGTTCCNGGCTACGGNCTGGCCGTGGCCCGTGCCCAGCACGCGCTGATGGAGCTGGCGGAGAAGCTGACCCACCGTGGTGTGACCGTGAAGTACGCGATCCACCCGGTTGCCGGGCGTATGCCGGGCCATATGAACGTGCTGCTGGCTGAGGCCGAAGTGCCTTACGAGCAGGTGTTCGAGATGGACGACATCAACTCCGAGTTCGGCCAGGCCGACGTGGTGCTGGTGCTGGGGGCCAACGACGTGGTCAACCCGGCCGCGAAGAACGACCCCAAGTCACCGATCGCCGGCATGCCGATCCTCGAGGCCTACAAAGCCAAGACCGTGATCGTCAACAAGCGCTCCATGGCCAGCGGCTATGCCGGCCTGGATAACGAACTGTTCTATATGGACAAGACCATGATGGTCTTCGGTGACGCGAAGAAGGTCATTGAGGATATGGTCAAGGCTGTGGAGTAACGGCTGCCCGCTGAACCCTAGGCTGGACCTCTAATGCCGCTCACTTGAGTCAAGTGAGCGGCATTTTTGTAAGCGTTGTGCTTACGCGAAAGGCCTGGTTTGTCCGCCACTCGGACCGTAAGCAGCGTGGCTTGCGAGGAAAGCATCATTTATAGCCCAGATAAGCCTTGGCGCATCAGGAATCGCCGCGACCTGGATTGCCTTGCTGGCGACAACGGATAGTCCCTTAAATGAAGCGCATTGGCCCAAGGCCGGGTTAAGTATTCTGGCCCTGCCATCAGGAGTACAGCTGCGGCTCGAAGGCTTTTTTATCAGGCAAAAGCTGAACAACAGGTCAGTTGTGTNAACCAATCAATTTGCAACTGTACCTGTCNCTATTCACTGCTAACTGATCAATTNGCGAGATTAATACCTGGCCTATTTTGCTACATGGGTGAATTCACTAATGGCAGGTACAGTTCGCGCAAAAACAGGCAANACAGTTACAAAGCAACCTATCTATTAGCTCTGCAATTTAGTTCAGCTGTGACTATTGAGTGTTGTGCGACTGGAGGAATATAGGCATCAAGTTAAAGCAGCCCCCCAGAACCGCCACAAGCGGAAGGATGACCACCATGGAACGTACACTCAGTTCCGACCTGTTTTTCGATCACAGCCAAGCCAATAACGTCAGCGCCCTGCCGCTGCGTATGTTCAGCACCCTGATGCTATGGCAGCGCCGCATTGTTAGCCGCCGCCAGCTTGCCCGCCTGGATGCCCGCCTGCTGGCCGATGCCGGTATCAGCGAAGCGCAGCGCCATGCCGAACTGAGCAAGCCCTTCTGGCGCTGATTGCCGCCAGACACCGATTTCATGCTCCTCCCATTTTTTGGGACTTTTGAAAGCTCCATCGCCCTTGCGCGTTGGGGCTTTCTTTTTATCCGCTGTCGTTCGACGGGTTGTCTTTAGGCACCCTGCTGTAGTGCATCAAAAAGCGGTCTCGGGCATCGTTTCTCTGCAACAGCCTGCAGGCAAGGCGACCGGTACAGTTTGCCTAAGTGGTCGACTGCACCCTGACAATTTCACATTGCTGTGTCTGCCTCTCGCTCCTGTGTCAGCTCACCCTAGGTTGCCATCCCGGGTTTAAGACAAGGACAGCACCATGGAGCGCCTACTNAAACGCCAACCCTCAGCACAGCGCCGGCCTGCTCACTCGCTCTGGTTAAGGCTTTANGCCACCCTCTTGCACTGGCGGCGNAANCTGCGCACGCGTCGCCAATTGGCGCGCCTGGATACCCGGCAGTTGGCCGATGCGGGGATCAGTGAGGCGCAGCGCCAGACTGAATCGAGCAAACCATTCTGGGATTGATCAGCCCTGCGCAAACAGCAGCGCTTAAGGTCAAGTGCGCTTGCTTTCCAGCAGTCCTCGATAAAGGGCGGCGGTCTGCTGGCCCATGCGCTCGGCGGTAAACAGCTGTTCATAGCGCCGCTCGGCCTGTTGGCCCATCTGCTCCGCCNGCGCGGGGTTTTCCCACAGCGTGCGCATGGCCTCGCGGAAGGCCCGCGGGTCGCTCGGAGGNACCACCAGGCCAGTCTGGTTATGGATATTGATATAGCTGGTGCCGGTGCCGATTTCGCTGGAGATCATCGGCTTGCCGTACATCGCGCCTTCCAGCAGGGAGATACCGAAAGCCTCGGAGCGCAGATGCGAGGGAAAGACGATGGCGCTGCACAGCTGCAGCAACGCCACCTTGTCCTCATCGCCCACACGTCCAACAAAATGCACATGGTCCAAACCCAAGGCCTGCGCTTGCGCACGCAACTCCAATTCCAAGGGGCCAGCACCGACAATCACCACNGGATACTGAGTGCCTTGTAAGGCCTCNAGCAGAATATGCAGGCCCTTGTAATAGCGCATCACCCCAACGAACAGGAAGAAACGCTNGCCGAAGCGCTGTCGCCACTGCGCACTGCATTCCNCGGAGGGCACCGGGTAGGCTGCCTTATTCAGGCCATAGGGGATAACCNTGGTCTTGTCGCGGTATTGCGTCANCACATCGCTGGTCGCCAGGTAGTTNGGCGAGGCCGCCACGATGCGATCGGCGCTGCTTAGAAAGCAGTTCATCAGCGGACGGTAGAGCTTGAGNAGGTGCTTCTGGCGAATGATGTCCGAGTGATAGGTAACCACCGTCGGTTTCTTGATTCGCGCGGCAAAATGCAGCACGTCCATATAGGGCCAGGGGAAGTGATAGTTGACCACGTCGGCTTCAGCGGCCAACGCCTTCAGGCGGCCCAATACGCTGTAGGAGAAACCGGTGGAAGCCAGTTGCAGATCCAGCTTGGCGCGATGCACATAGTGATCGGCGAGCATCAAGTCACGCGGTTCAGGAGCGGCGCTCAACGTCAGCACATGGCTTTCGATGCCGTGGGCAATACCGCTCTGGCAGATCTGGTAGATCACTTGTTCGATACCGCCCACGGTTTCCGGCAAGTAAGTCTTGAAGACGTGCAGAATCCGCATTCAGTGCTCCAGCGCCTGCCGATAGGCGGCAGTAGTGATAGTTGCACAGCGTTTCCAGGAAAACTGCTGTGCCTGTTGTAAACCCATTGTCCGGTGCCGCTGCCACTCGGCTTCATCCTCGACCAAGCGGATAATCGCCTCGCACCAGCCCCGGTCATCGCCCGCCTCGAGATAGACTCCGGCGGGGCCGGCCACTTCGGGCAAGGCCGATTGCGCTGATAGCAGTACCGGCACGCCACTGGCCATTGCCTCCAGCACAGGCAGGCCAAAGCCTTCGTAGAGTGACGGGAACAACAGCAGGCGTGCGCCGGCCAGCAGCTCAGCTAGCATCTGGTCACTCTGATAGCCAAGCAGGCGAACATGGCCGCTGGCCAACGCCGCTTGCAACTCGGCGGCGAAACAGTCGCTGCGCCAGCCCGCCATGCCGGCGATCAGCAACGGAAAACGCTTTCGCAGCGTCTCGGGAAGCAAGGCATGGGCACGCAGGGCCTGGACCAGGTTCTTGCGCGGCTCCAGAGTGCCGACACACAGCAAATAGCCGCCAGGTTCGAGCCCTAACTCGGCCAAACAGCCGCGCAACTGTTCCGGTTGGCGAGGATGAAAACGCGGCGCATAGCCCAGTGGGGCGACCTTCACACGTTCGGCAGCCACGCCGTAGTACTGGCAAATTTCGTCCGCAATGAACTGAGAATCCGTAAGGATGCACCCGGCCCGCTCAAGCGCCGGCCCGATTCGACGCTCGATCTCGGCCAGGCGGTCGCGCGGTTGGGTCTGCGGATAATGCACGTGGGTCAGGTCATGCAGGGTCATGACCATAGGCCCGGAGAAATCCAGGGGCCACAGACTTGGCTCATGATAGAGGTCGATGCGGCGCTGCCCTGCACCACGGTCGAAGCGATGCTGATCCAGGGCGCGACGAATCTGGTAGGCCCAGGGTACGTGTTTGGCGAGCGTCGCCCAGCGGCTATAGCCGGGCAGCGCAGCCTGCGGCACCAGCTGGCTCCAGCCCCAGCCATGGAAAAGCTCCAGCTCAATCTGCGGATCGTCGCGTAGCGCCTCGATCAGCTCGACCAGGTACTGGCCGATCCCGGTGCGGGGTGCCTGCAGAATCCGTGCGTTAAGGGCAATCCGCATGCGCCACCGCTGCGGCTTGCACGGAGGGCTTGGAGGCGCGCCGAATGCCGCTCAGCGTCCCGCTGATCAATTGCCGAGCAGCACCGTTCCAGTCGATCCACTGCCATTCGCTCACCGGGCGCGTTGCCGGGAATTGGCCCGTGGTCTCGAAGGTCCGTATATGCTCGGCCAGGGTTTGCGGGTCGTTCAGGTCGAAATACGCCATAAAGTCGCCGCCGATCTCGCGAAATACCGGGATGTCGCTGGCCATGGCCGGCAAGCCCCGCTGCATCGCCTCCACCAGCGGCAGGCCGAAGCCTTCGGCATAGGAGGGGAAGACCAGCGCGCGGGCATTCGAGTAGGCGTACTCCAGGCTCTTGTCGTTGATGCCGTTGAACATAAACAGGCACTTGTCGTTTAACGGATGCTTATTAATTCGCTCGATCAGCGCCTCGCATTTCCAGCCGACCTTGCCGATGATGCATAAGCGCGCGGTCGAGCCCTGCGCCCACAGCAACTCGAAAGCGTCGAGCAGATAGGCGTGATTCTTGCGCGGCTCGATGGTGCTGACCATCAGGTACACCGGCTCTTTCTGGGCAAACATGCGCCGCAGCTCGGGCTGTAGCGTTGCGTCGGCGCGTACCAGGTCCAGCTCGGAGCCGAGGTGAAAGTGACCGTGCCAGCGCCTGCCGGCTTCATCCGCCCCCAGACGTAGCTGCAGTTCGCGCTCAACCTGCTCGCTGATGGTCTTGGAGATCGCCATAAAGCCATCGGCGGTTCTGGATATCCAGTCGAACCATTGATCGAAGACCTTGACCAGGCCGGCGTCGCAGAACTGTGGATGGGTCAGTGGAATCAGGTCATAGATCACCGAGACGATTCCCACGCCTTGCTGTTTCAGGCGTTCTGCCAAGGCGAAGAAATCGGCGTGCCAGGACGAGTCGAGCAGCAACAGCTGATCGCCCTCTTGCACCTGCAGCGGCACGGCGCGCTCAGGTGCCGGCTGGGCATTGCGGTTGAGCCAGAGCAGGCTGCGCAGCGGCAGGGTGATCGCCAGACTGGCCAGCTTGCACAGCAAGAACAGCGCGCGGCGGGCCGTATGCGATGAGCTGAACGGGCGAAAACGTTCGAGCCGCGAGTGCCACCACCAATAGCGGTTGCGGGCGTGATCCAGGCGAATAATCAGTGCCTGGCGCAGCGGCGTTTCTTTGCGGGGCTTCAGCGGGGCCAGGCTCAACACTTGGTACAGCTGCCCGCCATTCATCATCACCGGAATGCACTCGACATCCCCCGGCAGATGAGCCAATTGCTTGATGATGTTACGCACGACCCGCTGAATACCGGAGTTGTCCTGCGGGTGCTCATAGACATAGGTGCATTCAATCAGGAAGCGCATGATCCCTCAGTCCTTCGATATTGGGCGGTGTTGCCGCAGGCGGCGTTCGCTCGATAGCCACTTGTGAGTCCAGCCAGGCGCAGCCGACAAAGTCCGGCTGGCGAATATTGATGACGTGAAACACCAGCGCGAAATCGCGCCATTCGTAGTTGGTATCCAGGTGTGAATCCAGACGCGACAGCGACAAGGCGATGGAGTAGTTGCCCTTGCCCAGGCGTGCTGGAAACTCGAAGCGGTAAGTCACCTGCTCACCCGCCTTGAGGTTTTCCAGCGGCTGGTTGAGGCGATGGGTGTTGATGCCATAGATGGCCTGTCCCATGCGATCCTTGATCATAAAGCCCAGCACCAGGCGGGGGATATCGATCTTGATATCAACGACCACCTGCAGCGTGACCGTGCTGCCGACCGAGACNACTTCGATGCGCTGGNCCTGTTCGTTGAGCAGGGCGATATCGGCAAAGCTGGCCTCGCCGGTNCCGGAGATGGTGCGAATCTGTCCNCCGGCCAAGCGCTCCTGGCGTACCGTCTGCTGTTCTTTCTCGGCCAGCATGGCGCTGTAGAAGTCCATCACTTCCTCGGGCGCGCCTTCCAGCGCCAGTCGGCCGCTGGCCAGCAGGATGGCCCGGTCGCAGAGGGACTGAATGGCCTGGCGGTCATGGGACACGATCAGCAAGGTGGTGCCCGCCTTGCGGAACTCGCGGATGCGGTCGAAGCTCTTGTGCTGGAAATAGGCGTCGCCCACCGACAGCGCCTCGTCGACTATCAGTACGTCGGGGCGGCGCGCCGTGGCCACGCTGAAGGCCAGGCGCATCTGCATGCCGCTGGAGTAGGTGCGCACGGGATGGTCGATATATTCGCCGATCTCGGCAAAGGCCTCGATCTCGGGCATCAGGGCATGCAGTTCTTCCATGCTCAGGCCCAGCAGTTGACCCGCCATAAAGACGTTCTGCCGGCCGCTGAAGTCCGGGTGAAAGCCCATGCCCAGTTCGAGCAGCGCGGCGACGCGCCCCTCGATCTGGATATGCCCGGCATTGGGCTGGGTGGTGCCGGTGATCATTTTCAGCAGCGTGCTCTTGCCCGCGCCGTTGACCCCGATAATCCCCAGCGCCTCGCCAGGTTTGACCTGGAAGGAGACGTCCTGCAGCACCCAGGTCAGCTGATGCCGCGGTGCCGAGAAAGGGATCAGCCACTCCGCCAGACGCGACCAGCGGGTGGGGTATTGTTTGTAGGCCTTGCCCAGTTGGCTAACGCGAATACTGCCCATCAGAGTTCATCCACCATTTCACCGGAGCGCTTGCGGAACAGGCGCATGCCCAGCAGACAGAGTACTGCCGCGAGCAGCGCGGTCGGCCAGAGCGCAAGCCAGTCGGGCCATTGGCCATAGACGAAAATGCCCTGGTAGGCAGAAATCAGCGGCACCATCGGATTCATCGCGATCCACGGCTGGATTTCTTCGGGGAGGATCGACAATGGATAGACGATGGGGGTGAACCAGAACCAGAACTGCAGGAAGATCCCGGTGAATTGCCCGACATCGCGGAAAAATACATTGAGCACGCCGAGGATGATGCCCAGCCCAATNGAGAAGGCGATCTGAATCAGCAGAACGGGAATCACGCCTAGAATGGCCCAGCCGGGAAAGTTCTGGGTCACCAGTAGAAAGCCGAGAAACAGCGCGAAAATGATCGCGAAGTTGACCCCGGCATTCATCACCACAATCAGCGGCAGACAGATACGCGGGAAACTGAGCTTCTTGATCAGGTTGGCGTGCTCGAGAAACACCGACTGGCTACGCCCGATCACCTCGGCGAAAAAGCCCCAGGCGAGAATCCCAGCGCACAGATAAATACCGTAGGCCAGGCTGTTATCCACACCGGGTAGGCGGGCTTTCATCAGCTGGGAAAAGATCACCGTGTAGACGATGATCATCGACAGCGGGTTGAGAATTGTCCAGGTCGCGCCCAGCAAGGAGTTGCGGTAGCGCGTCTGAAACTCGCGCTTGACGCTACCCAGGACAAAGCCGCGGTAATTCCAGACCGCACGTACCATACCGACTGCCACTAGAGAGTCCTGCCGTATTGATCTTCGAAACGGACAATATCGTCCTCGCCCAGGTATTCGCCGCTCTGCACTTCGATCATGACCAGATCGATCACCCCNGGATTCTCCAGGCGATGCTTGTGTCCTGCCGGGATAAAGGTCGATTCGTTGCTGTTGACCAGGCGCTCCCCGTTGCCATTGGTCACCTTGGCCATGCCTTGCACCACCACCCAATGCTCGCTGCGGTGGTGATGCATCTGCAGCGATAGCGCCGCGCCTGGTTTGACCACGATGCGCTTGATCTTGAAGCGCGGCCCTTCCTCCAGCACGGTATAGGTGCCCCAGGGTCGACTCACCGTACGGTGCAGGCGATAGGCATCGTGGTTGCTGTCTTTCAGACGTTTGACCACCTGCCGCACATCCTGGGCGCGGTCGGCGTGGGCCACCAGAATGGCATCGGCCGTATCGATGACGATCAAGTCCTCCACGCCGACTGTCGCCACCAGGCGGCCGTCGCTCTGCACGAAGGTATTGCGGCTGTCGATAAAGATCGCCTCGCCTGTCGCACGATTGTTCTGTGCATCCGCCGAGACCAGCTCGCTCATGGCCCCCCATGAACCAATATCACTCCAGCCGAAGGAGGCGGGTACCACCGCGACCTTGGCTGAGCGCTCCATCAGGGCATAGTCGATGGAAATATCCGGCAGGGCCGCGAAGTGTTCGGCATTCAGCTCCTGTTGCATCACCGTGCCCAGATCCTGGGCAGGACTCGCTGCCACGCAGGCGGCGGCCAATTCGAGCAGCTCGGGGGCATGCGCCTCGAGCTCCCCCAGCAGTGTGCTGGCGGTGAAGCAGAACATCCCTGAATTCCACAGGAACTTGCCACTGGCCAGGTAGTGTTCGGCGGTTGGCTGGTCGGGTTTTTCGACAAAACGCTCGACCAGGGCTGCGCCATGCTGATCCAGGGAGGGGCCGACCTCGATATAACCAAAGCCGGTTTCCGGTGCCGTAGGGCGGATGCCGAAGGTGACCAGATAGCCATCCGCGGCCAGCGCGGCGGCCTGTGCAACCGACGCGACAAAGGCATCTGAATCCTGAATCAGGTGGTCGGCGGGCATTACCACCATCATCACCTCGTCGCCGTAGCGCTCGCGCAACACCAGCGCCGCCGCGGCTATGGCGGGGGCGGTGTTGCGGCCCAGGGGCTCGAGGATAAAGTGGGCATGCTGACGTGGCAGCTTGGCGGCAAGAAAATGATCCTTGCTCTGGAAGTAGTAGTCACGGTTGGTCACCGTAACGATATCGCCACCCTGGGCCAGCAGCTCGGCGGCCCGTCGGTAGGTCTTGGCCAGTAACGACTCGCCATCGGGCAGCAGCATAAAGGGCTTGGGCTGCCCCTCTCGGGAGACCGGCCACAGCCGGGTGCCGGCACCGCCGGAGAGAATCACGGGAACGAGCATCAACCTACTCCTTGGCTACGCGCTTAAGATCGGCATCCACCATCGACTGGATCAGGGTTGCGAGGCTGGTTTTCGGCGTCCAGCCCAGCACCCGCTCGGCCTTGCCCGGATTCCCCAATAGCACTTCCACTTCCGCAGGGCGAAAGAACGCAGGATCGATCACCACATGTTCCTGGTAGTCCAGGCCCACATAGGCAAAGGCAATGCGGCACATCTCCCGCACCGTGGTGGTCACACCGGTCGCCACCACGTAGTCGTCGGCCTTGTCCTGCTGCAGCATCAGCCACATGGCCTCGACATAGTCGCCGGCAAACCCCCAGTCGCGCTTGGCGTCGATATTGCCCAGGCGCAACTCGCGCTGCTTGCCCAGCTTGATCCGCGCCACCGCGTCGCTGACCTTGCGAGTGACGAACTCGATGCCGCGCAGCGGCGACTCATGGTTGAACAGGATGCCGCTGGAGGCATGCAGGTCAAAACTTTCACGGTAATTGACGGTGATCCAGTGGCCATACAGCTTGGCCACGCCATAGGGGCTGCGGGGATAGAACGGGGTGTTCTCGTCCTGACGTTCGGCCTGGATCAGGCCGAACATTTCACTGGTCGATGCCTGATAGAAGCGCGTCTGCGGGCTGAACTGGCGTATCGCCTCAAGCATATGGGTCACGCCCAGGCCATCGACAATGCCGGTAGTGATCGGCTGATCCCAGGAGCTGCCGACAAAGCTCTGCGCGCCCAGGTTATACAACTCGTCGGGTTTGGCCTTGAGCACCGCGCGCTGTACCGAGCAGGCATCGGCCAGATCGCCATCCAGGTAGTTGATCTGCGACTCGATACCCAGCTCGCGCAGCCGCCAGCGGGTATCACTGCTGCGTCGGGCCACCAGGCCGTGAACCTGGTAGCCCTTGTCCAGCAGCAGCTTCGCAAGATAGGCCCCGTCTTGCCCGGTAAGCCCCGTAATCAGTGCACTTTTAGTCATTATTGTCGTTCTCTTTCTTCCCAGTCAGAGAGCACTCTGCATAGGGTTTCCGTGATATTTACGCCAGGTGTCCACCCGGTCTCTTTTTGTAGTTTTTCGGAACTGCCGACAACGCGGCGTTGCTCGCTCCTGCGCATGCGCGCGGGATCCTGCAGCAACTCCACCTCCACCCCAGCCAGTTCGGCCATCTCGCTGATCAGGTCACGTACTCGGCGCTCCTGCCCGGAGCAGACGTTGTAGACCTCGCCATTACGNCCCTTCTCCAGCAGCAACAGATAAGCCTCGATGACATCCTGAACATCCAGAAAATCGCGAGTCACATCAATATCACCNACCTCCAGGCGCGGTGGCTGTAACCCCTGGCGAACCCGAACTATTTGTTTGGCCATATTGGCGATAACAAAGGACTCGCCCTGACCCGCGCCGATATGGTTGAACGGGCGTGCCACTATGATGCGCCAGGGCTCTGTATAGCTCCATTGCCGGCACAGCAGTTCAGCTGAAACTTTGCTGACTGCATAGGGATTGCGTGGCTGGGGTGCCAGGGTTTCGACGACTGGTAAGTCAGTTTCTGCGACCTGGCCGTAGACGTCGCCTGAGCTGACGTAAAGGAAGGTGCCGCTGAAGCCTCGCCGCTTGAGTGCCTGTAGCAGGTTAAGCGTACCCAACAGATTGACCTGCAGGGTGTGCGCCGGGTCGCGAAAGGCTTCGGGAACGAAGGTTTGGCCGGCCAAGTGGATAACTGCATCCGGACAAGCCGGCTGCAAAGTATTATCCAGCGAGCTCGGGTCGCAAAGATTGAATCGGTCAGCCGGTAGTAACTGCCAGCAACTACTTTCGGCAAGCGCCTGCTGAAGATGCATACCCACAAAACCGCTTTGCCCTGTAACCAAGAGGGTTTTCATTTTTGCGCTCCCAGTTGCTCGTTCGCATCGAAAAGAAGATCTCCGATTGGCTGCGATGGCACAGATGAAATATCGAAGGCAAAGAAGGCCAAAACAAATTGAATTCCGGAAATGATCGGCAAGCTGGCAATCATGATGGTTCCGGAGGTGGCCGGCTCGCCAGTGGTAGCCGAGGCATACCAGTGGATGCCGCCATACACCACGCCGAACAGGACCATCGCCAGTCCGGCCAGGAACTCGAGAGACGCCAGGGACATATCCCGCAGAATGTAGTTGTAGAAGAAGCGCTTGCAGAAATTCCGCGAATGCTTGAGGAGAAACTCCGGCAGAATTCGCCCAACCCGCAGGTTGCTGACCTCGTCGCCATAACAGGCGTCCATGGGAACGTCGACTACCGCAGCCCGCAACGTGTTCAGGCGGAACAGCATATCCGTCTCGAAGAAATACCGCTGACTCATTCGGTGCATGGGTAGGTGCGCGGCCACGCGCGCATCGATAGCGGTAAAGCCATTAGTGGGATCGAACAAACTCCAATATCCAGTGGAGAGTTTGGAGAGCAGCGAGAGCGCGGCATTACCGAACAAACGCAGCTTGGGCATCCGACGAATATGCTCTAGGTCATAGAAGCGGTTGCCCTTACAGTAATCTGCGCGCCCCTTGACGATGGGTGTGATCAGCTTCGGTACCAGTCGAGGATCCATCTGGCCATCACCATCGACCTTCACGATAATCCGCGCGCCACCCGCAATCGCGGCCTTGTAACCGGCCATAACAGCGCCTCCCACACCAAGGTTGTGCGGGTTTTTAAGCACACGTACTCGAGGGTCGGCACAATGCTCCAGGACAAAATCGCCACTACTGTCCGGACACCGATCATCCACCACGTAGATGCTGGACACCTCAGGACCAATTTTTTCGATGACCCCCAGAATGTGTGTCTTGACCCTAAAGCAGGGCAGCACTACCGCCACGTGACGGGTCATAACGACCTCGCGCACATCGTTACAGCCAGGCAAGAGGCTCATGCGGCAACCTTAGTTGAGAACGAGCGGATGACATGATCATGCAACTCATGGTTGTGAATCAGCTCCGGCAACTCTATGCCACCGGAAAAAATATCGCCGAGAGACGTATGACTACCAGTGCGCTGAGTGATTTTCTCAAAGAGTTCGAAAAACCTCGGCTCGCGGCCGTTGATGCGCAGACGGGCGTCAGCCTCCAGCGGATGCCAGATGACAAGCTGATAAAACAGCTTGTCCGCTCCTGTCTGAATATCCACGTGGAAAGCCGGAGAATTGTCTATATGAGCCTCACGCAACACATTGGCCGCTTGACGGGCATCCTCAGCGGAGGAGAAGAAGACGTGCCCATCATTGGTCATCGCCTGTTCGACACGTTCGAAGGCAATGCCCACCGCTCTTAGAAAACCTTCCGGATTTAGCTGGCGGTAAAGAAATTCGTTTTCAGACACCGAGCAGTATTGAGAGAAGGCATTGGCCACCAGCCAATCCTTATCGTCGACTGCGTCGAAGAGAATACCCAGGGCATAATCGAAAAGACCGAAAACGACCTGCATCTCCTCGGAAAGACCATCTTCTACCGTCCACTTGTGATGCTGCAGGTGGGCCAGCGAATTCATGAATAGTAGGGTGAAATCAGGTCGTTCTCGGCGGTAGTAATGCGCAAAGAGGATGGCGTTCACTACATCGAATAGCGCGAACAGCATATGCTCGGACATGCCATGGCGAAGTGCATTAGCCAGCAGCTTTGGCGCGCGCGGCAACAAGACCAGCGCAATGTGTGGCCGCAGACAGAATTTCAGAAGGCGTAGTGCAGAAGAGAGCGAGCGGCCCGCACTCAAGTCACCATAATTCTTCGAGTAATAGCGGGGGAACGCGAGCAGGTCATTCAGCTCGGGGGGATCAGCAGACTCGCTGAAAGTCCAGGGATCGGGAAAGAAGAATGCACAATTTCCCCCCGTCCCGCGGCTAGCATTCATCGCCCCCCATACGCCGCAGCGCCAGCCTTTGTTGCCGAGCGTTTCCCATAGCTGCGGATGGGTTAGCGACGGCACGTCACCGAGGTGAGCAACGCCATGTTCGGCGGCCGGACGTCCGGTATGAATCGAGACCCATTGAACCCAGGGATCTAGGCCGAAGCGCTCCAGCTTCTCATCCGTCTCCGTTCTGGTGTGCTTCAGGGCGAGCAAGCGCTGCAGGTTTCTGGCCCCCAGCCGTTCAGCGGCCAGTGCCATAAGCCCGGGGTTGAACTCATTGATTTCCAGGAGAAACATCGATCACACCTTCTGCATGTGGGTCACGATGATGCCGGCAATGATTAGGCCGCTACCAATCAGGGTATTGATGCTCACTCTCTCGCCCAATATCACCAGTGAAAACACCGGCACCAAGATGTAGGACAATGCAGTCAGCGGATAGGCAATCGAAAGCGGCAGTACTTTCAGTACATAGATCCAGACCAGAATCGTGATCGCATAAAGACATACGGCACCCATCAGATACTGGCTGCTCAGAAACGACCAGATCAGCTGCATGGCATTGTCGCCCCGCCAGCGATCAGCCCCCAGCTTGAACAACAGCTGACCGGAGGCCATGGAAAATGCCGTCAAGACGGCCAACGCAACCGCGATATTCATGGCTGATACCTCTTGCGCAGTGCTAGCAGTAGGCTGATGAAGACCAGTACGAGACTCACCAGGGTGATGCTGAGCCCGACATAAAAACTGCGCGGTACATAGTCGAGTTGAACGTGATGATCACCTGCGGGAACCCTTACGGCCTTGCCCATGACCTGGGCGCTGTAGAGTGCGACCGGAACATTGTCAATTTTCGCATGCCAGCCCGGATAGTTGGCGTCGGCAACGAACAACCAGACCGGACACCCAGTAGACACTGTTACTCGGTAGTGTCTGGACGTTGCCTGCGATACCTCCAGTCGAGCCAATCGGTCGACATCCGGCTCGCACGCTTGCGCCTTAGAGTTACCCACCGCTTCGGGGGCTTCCACTAGAAGCAACCCCGGCTCGCTCTGTACAAGTTGCTGCAACGCCGCCTCGGGTGAGGGCACGAAGGCTGCGTGCTCATATAGCTGGAATCGTGGCCGTGCATGATTGTTTCGATAGATCAACACGCCATCATCGGTGTCGTGGTGAATCAACTCCAAGCCCGCAGCGTTGGTTGGCGCATGACGAGACGCGTATTTAATTCCCAATACATCAATGAGTCGACTTCCCGGTGGGGTGGCGACATCGCCGTTCAACTCCGCCTCAAGCGACGACTGGATCAGCATGCGCCTCGCCAGCGCCAACCCGAGAACCCCATCAATCGAAGGGACGCCCCAGTCAAGAGCGGGGAAAGGGCTGATGCTCTTCAAGTAGTGCTGATATTGCTTGCCCAGACTAGGGTCATTGGACGGAATAAAAACAAACATGCCGGCTTCGCGGCCACTGGACGCTTTGAACTCCGCCAACTGTGGGTCTTTCAGAATCGTCTGGATCGATTCCGGCTGGCGGAGCACAGACGTATCATAGAAATTAAATACATCCGATTTGTAGGCGAGCACACCCGTTGTATAGAGAATCACAGCCAAGGCGGCAACATGTCTTAGCCGCTCTATGCGGCAAAGGCCGCCAGCCAAAATTAGAAAAAGCGCCGGTTCAAGCAGATTGAGCCATGTAATAGCGCTATCGTAGAGGTAGGCAACCAGCGCCACCCAGAGCAGGCAATAAAGCGCTACGGAAAAAAATATACTCTTACTGGCTGAAGCCCGGTGCAATATATCCACAAGGTTGTCCAGCACATAAGCAGCGGTGACCGCCATGCCTATTACCGCTAATGGAAAAAAGGGGTGCATAATTCTGTAGCCACGCAGCCCTGGAACCAGGTTGGATTCGTATACCATCTTAAATAGAGGAGATGCGAATTCCATCCCTAAATTTAGTAGGAAGATTGCTGCCAGCACGTGCCCGACAATTCGTGCAGGCGGCTTGGCAAAAATCACTGCGCCAAACAGCAGGACTGCCAGGCTGGAAGCCAGGCTCTCTGTTGTAAATATCTTGGCCGCAGGGTCGGAATTGAAGAACAACAAGCCTTTTATATAGACGTTTAGATCGATTAAACCGGCAAATGCTAAACTGATCCCTTTGTCACGATGCGATTGGCCAATCAGCTCTATTAGGGGCAACAGTTGCACTGCCGACAAACCTACTGCCAGGACCACGGCCCAGATACCGAATAATAGAAAAGATTTGCGATTTACCCATACCAACATCCGACTTTCCTGGGTGAACAGCAATGCCGAGAGCCGTATGACCAGATAGATAGCCGAGCCATGCGCAATGTGCGGATAGCCCGCAAAAATAAGTAGCGCTGCAGGCAGTGCCATTAGGCTTGCACGCCATAAGGTAGGCCGCTTTAGCCAGTACTCAACGCTCGCAAGCAGCCAGGGAGCCCAGGTCAGCGCACCAGAAACGCTCAGGTTGTACTGAAAGCCAATCCAAACGCCGGAGAACACTGTGGCCAGGCTGGCAAACACAGCAGCCCAGGGCCTTGTGCCCAGAGTCGAGGTTAGACAATAAACTCCTGCGCCGCTGAGCAGCATGCTCAGCCAGTGAAATACGCCAACTCCATACTCAGGGTCAAAAAGGAGCGCACAGAGAATATTCAGCGGATTGGCAAACCCCCCCTGTCCTTCGGCAAACAACGGGTGACCACCGTAAACGCCGCTATCCCATAGTAGTTCGCGCTCGCCCAGCAAGGCCTGCGCATGGAAAGACAGCAACGACAAACCGTGGTGTGCGGCGTCGGCATGAACGATAACCTGCCCATACCAAAGCGCCGGCCACCAGAAATAAGTTGTCAGCCCGATCACGAGTAAAAAGGGGAAATGGCCGCTGAGAAAAAGCCGCTCCACTTTACTTTCTCTAGTAAAGGCCGGTGATAATGTGATCATGGTGATTTGCTCAATTCTCTATAAAACCGTCAGCAGTGGCCGGTGTGGGTTCAATGCACTGTTTGCCGGCCTGTAACCGCATTAAGTAAATCCAGTCTTACGTGGTTATCTACTAGAGTATGGCTGTCAATGTCGGCCGCCTGTAAGGCTGTAGCCGCATGAAAGCATTAAGATTACAACAGAATAAGTTACTTTCGTGTCTCTAGGGAAAGTGCGAATATAAATTTGCCTCCACAGTCATTTGACTGCTGGTGCCGATAATAATGGCCTTAGCGCCCTAGGATTTTCGCTTTTACAAAAGTGATCAGTTTCGCAACTTCCCACAAGCGGCTGCTGTAAATCGCTGCTAGCTGCGATTCAGCTAAATCGGCACGCTGTGTGGCACTCCGAAGGTTCGTTTGGATCGACTCAATGTCAGCAATCGGGTGGCTGAGATAATGCCCGTAACACAACTTGAAATCGTCCAAGAAGTTAGGAGGGAGTGAAAGAGGTACAAGGAGCTCAAGCTTTTCCTGTGCAACGTAATAACGGTTGATACCATCGCACAGTGCGAATTGATAATCAGCATCCAGAATCAACGACTTCCAGTGCGGGTCGCTGTCGTATGAAGACTCAATTAAAATGATCCAGGGACGCCATTTCTGAAAGTCCATGCCGCGCAGTACTTGCTCTTCAAAACCTTCGACATCGATTTTCAGGAAATGAATAGGACGTTCGCGGCTAGCATGTTCTTCACAGATGCTGGCCAGCGTTCGGGTTTTTACTGTGCGCTGTATGAAGGGTATACCCTCAGCCTGTTGTTTTTTGGCCATATCCAGACTGAGGGTTGAAAGCCCGGTTTCTGGTGATTCGAAAAAAACCAGCTCATCTTCCTTGTCACCAACTGCCAGACAAAGATTTATGTCCTCTGGGCGCTCGGCGCAAAGCGACTCATGGTAGTGCAGCACTGGCTCGATATTAATTCCGCGCCATCCCCGTTCATACAGGGAGCGGGTTACCGAATCTCGCGTTGGATGATTAGCGCCGATGTCGATATAAAAGCCCGGGCCGAAAAGTTTAAGAGCGCGCCATAGCGTCACATCTTCAAAATTTTGCGCGTAGGAGGTGAATGTCATGCTGAGCATCCTGTTCTTGTTATTAACCCAGTTAACATAAAGTTTTCACTTGTCCAAAACTGCACAGTTGTGTGCTCGGCCAAAGAAAAGCATGGTTGATGTGCATCACAACTTAAGCGGTTTGCGCGCAATGATCGCCTGACTTTTCGGCATCACACCGTCTAGCGCCTGTTTTACCTGTGCCCCGCCGGGCTCCTCCAGTAAAGCGGCCCACGTTCTGGCCCAGTTGTTCAGCAATGGGTGGTCAGGCGACGAGAGGTCTTTTTTGCAAACCCAGAAGAATGCCCACCACACAGCCCAATAAAAACCGTAATAGCTGCGCCGCTCGATCACCAGTCCCGCTTCCAACACCAGCCGTTCGAATTCGTTTCGGCTGAAGATATTGATGTGGTTGGGTTTTTCGAAGTGCGCGGGGGGGGCCAGCTGCTTTTGCACACCTTCACTGGCTGCATCGGGCACGGTAATCAGGTACAGCGCGCCAGGTTTACCTACCCGTACCAGCTCCTTTATAAAGTCCGCCGGCACATCCACATGCTCTAGGACTTCCATGGCGATGACTTTATCGACGTGCATATCGGGGAGCGGTAAAGGGTTGCCATCAGTAACCAGGGGATGCAGCGCTCGAGCGGGTGAGTCTTTCAGCAGATGTTCTACCGCGCTGACTCGTTCTGGGTTGATGTCAGCGAAAATGACTTCGGCTCTCATCTTGGCGCAGAAGTGGGTAAAAGGCCCCTCTCCACAGCCCACATCCAATACAGTGTCTTCAGCACGGATCGGGAACCCTTCAAGTAATTCACCCGTTTCGGTGTTGAACCACCCGCTCATGCAGGCATCGACCAGCGCGAAATCGCCAACCGGTGTTTCGGCTTCTGCGCTATTAGCTGAACGAGAGGCAGTACCAGTGGCGCGAGATGGTGCAAATAACGCCTTAAAAAAGCCGAACATCACTACCCCTTGATTTGTTGTTGAGCAAGCTCGCCAGTTGATGGGTCGGTCGAGCAATGCTTGCCTGCCAGAAACCTCTTGGCGATGGCTGATCCGCGCAACCGCAACGGAGTTTCAATCAGACGGTAGTTCAGCTCGCTAAGGCAGATGAGCAGAGCACCAGCCGTTAGCAAAAACGGGAAAAATAATTCATCGCTGGGTGTAGCCCCGGGGCTCAAACGGAACCAGATTTCTCGAGTCAGGTAAAACGCGGGGATATGTATCAGGTATATGGCATAGGACCGTGTTCCGACCCAGAGCAGTAGCCGCTTTATAGACCCTGCTGGAATGAATAGGTCCATATTGTAGGAGGCCATCCAAACCAGTAGCGCAGACAGTATGGCGAATAGACTGAACTTGTAGGAAACCACGTGCAGGACTTCTGAACCTACAACGCCCATACAGAAGAAAATCCCAGCCATGGCCAATGTACCTATCCCCCAGTTAGGCGAAAGGAATACGGGTCGCACCATGGCATGGGTACTGTGCTGACTCCAGATGGCCAACAATACGCCGAGGGCAATAGCATCAGTTCGGAAAACTACCGTCAGTAGCGTTCGGGTCGATAGCAACTGAACAACCACTAGGGCTATCAGCACATAAGGTAGAAAACGCCTTGTCATCAGCACCAGCAGTGGCAGAACCAAGTAGAACTGTTCTTCCAGCGATAAGGTCCAGTAGACGAAACTGGCACCGTATTCGCTGCGGCCAAAGGTTTCTGCGAAGCGCAGGTTGGCCACCTGCAATACACCCGCAACAGTCGCTTCCAAGTTCGTTCGAAACGAACCAAAAACGCCCGACTGATTGAACAGCACTGCGGCTAGCAAGGTCAGGGCCAACCAGATCCAGGCCGACGGCAGCAGGCGCCAGGCACGGCGTATCCAGAAAGCCACAGTGATCCGTAATGCGGCTTCCGAGCCGGTACTGGCCTGCAGGCGCGGCACCAGCTCACGGGCGATGACAAAACCCGAGATAGCAAAGAACAAATCGACACCAAATCCTCCACTGAAGTAAGCGCCGAATCGTGCCAAGCCCGGAGTAGTCCAGGTAAACAGATTGCCCAAGGCATGGTGTGTCACCACGAAAAGCACGGCGAATCCGCGTAGGATCTCGATATCATCGATTCGCTTATTCATCGCGTGTCTTCACTGGTCAGCGGTTTACGCGCCAGGATGATCTGGCTTTTCGGAAGAGCCTGATCCAGGGCTGCACGAATCTTCTCGCCCCCAGGCAAGTTGATGGTCTCGTGCCAGAGGCTGGCCCACGTGTTCAGCAGGGGATGAAAAGGGCCCTCGAGCTGGTCATGCGTGGCACCGCTGAATACGTGGCCTTCAGCCTGCTTCGTACTCCAGAACAGCATCATCCATAAGGTCCAGTAAAAGCCGTAATATTCGCGCGACTCGATGACCAGTCCCGCACTTTCCACCAACTCGGAGAAAGCCGCTCGGGAAAACACCTGGATATGATTAGGCGACTCGAAATGCAGTGGCGGTGCAACCTCGCGCTGCAGCTCCTCACCCGCCTGGTCGGGTACGGAAATAAAGTACTGGGCACCGGGACGGCCGACCCTGACTAATTCTTGGAGAATCGCCAGCGGCTGCTCGACATGCTCCAACACTTCCAGCGCAATAACCTTGGTAGCCAGATTGTCCGGCAAAGGCAGGGGCAAGCTGTTCGAGACAATGCCTTCGGCTCGGCGGGCTGGCGTCTCTAGTACTTTTTCCCTGAGTGCTTCAACCTTATCCACCTCGCTATCGGTGAAGATGACGTGGGCACCGCGTCTGGCGCAGAACAACGTCGAGCCCCCATGTCCGCAACCCAAGTCCAGCACGACATCGTCGGCTGCTATGGGAAAACCGCGGAATAATTCATCCTTAGCATTCTGAAACCAGCCTCCCATCACCGCATCCACCAAGCCGCAATCACGGGAGTCGACATAGTCGGGCGCTGGAGTTGGGGCGGGAGGGGGAGGGCTCTGCAATGTAGGGCCGCCGATCAGCCGATGCCACCAGGCCAATACCCGTCTCATGCGCTCACCCTTTGATCTATCTTAAGAAATGCGGACAGCGCTTCTTGCGCAACATGCCGGGAGCAGTGGCCGCGCATGCGTTCAATCGCATTCTGGGCGAGTTGCTGGTAGCGCTCGGGTTGGTGCTTGGCGCAGTCATAGGCTGCCAGGTAGGCCTCTTTCAGGGAGGCCCAGTCAATCTGGTGGCGCTGCGTGCGATAAGCCAGGCGCGGATCATGAGACCAGGCGGTGGCGTCCAGCCAACTGTCGACAACAAACCCCACGTCTTCGTCCATGTAGTCGACCATTGCCGAGTGGCGGGGCGCAATCGCGGGTTTGCCGCAGGACAGGAACTCCATCAATGGCAGGCACTGGCCTTCGCCATGCGAGGCATTGACTGCGAAGGCGCTCGCTCGGATCAGTGCATCGAACTCGCTGCCGTCGAGGTAGCCGTGAAGCAGGACTACCCGGCATTGGAATTTGGGCATGCGCGCCATCCAGATCAGCATGTCGTGCATAGCGGACAGGTACTCGTTATGCCCAAGCTTGAACACTAACGTGGCATCGGGGGTGTCGCGGAACGCTGCGCAGAATGCGGTCAGCATATCTGCCCAGTTCTTGCGGCCGTCATAAGGGTTGAACAGCGCGGTAAAAATCACCCCGGACAATTTCAGCTCAGAATCGCCCGGCAGCCATTCGGGCATCAGCGGTTTGACGCCTTTAGCGAGCGGATGCGGTGGCTCGACGGTGTTACGCGGCTCCAAGCGCTTGTCGGGATCTTCGCGAACCAGTTCGAACCGCGGAAGCGCTTTTTCTTTGGCGTTGGGCAGGAAAGGCATGTTCTGGCGCAGCACTTTCAGGTACCACTCGCCCAGATAACGTCGAGTTACCTGGGCGCGTGATTGCTGGCGAGTGGCGGGGGCTGCAACGGTGTTCTCGGCGGGCTGTTGGCGGGCCATGGCCTGTTCGTGTTCGCGGATGGCCTGCACCACTCTGGCCGTTGCATGCTCGCCGAAAATATAGGGGCTTAATGCCGGATCGTGGCTATCGACGACTACTCCCGCGCGGACGCTGATGGCGATGGTGCTGGTCAGAGGCAATTCGGCGGGTTGCGCCCTGATCGTGGCAAATTTGTCCCAGACCGGCGAGGGGATCGCCACGATCGGGAATTGCGGGCCCATTTCCTTGCGCACGGCATCGACGATCATCTGCGAGTGCGTGATACCACTGCCGCAAGCATTCAAGACATATCGCCAGTCCTGCTGTCGCTCATCCAGCCAGCATTCAGTGGGGATACTGTCGAACTCCCAGGCAAACACCGGGGTGGTCGGACAGCGGAGCCCCAGCAGGGTTTTCTGGGGGGGCGAGAATGACAGAAACAGGCAGCGTTCGCCTGCTGCACAGGCTTGATCATAGAGCGCATCGACTTGCTGTTCGGGGTCTTCGACCACCTGCACATCGCCCAAGGCCGTCAGTACAGGCAAGAAGTCACGCAGAACAAAGTAATAGCTGTACTCCGGCAACCCCATGCTGGTGGCAATACGTGCAGCCGAGACTTCCGAGTAAACCAGAAACTTCATGGCAGCATGCCCTCTTCCCGTTGCACGAACGTTTCGCTGTTGCGGTCGTTTACCAGCGCGCGNAGGAACACATCCAGTGGCGTAGTCACTACATCAACCGAGGCGAATGCCTGCATTCTCTTAAAGGCATGTTGCGACATGTTGCGGTAATGCTCAGGTCCCGCTTGGGCAACCTGATAGCTGTCTTGATAAGCCTTCACCAGGGAGTGCCAGTTCAGGCGATGACGATGGGTCATAAACACGCCCGTAGGATCGTGGGGCCAGCAAAAGGGTTCGAGTGAGCACTTGAGGAGAAACGCCAGGTGTTCGTCGACATAGTCGCTCATGGCGCTATGTACGGGCGCTATGCCTGGTTTGCCGGCGGACAAGAACTCCATAAGAGGCAGGCACAGGCCTTCTCCGGAAGAGGCGTTCACGTAATAGGTCGACGCGTTTATAAGCTCACGGTACTGCTCATCCTCGAGAAAGCCATGCAGCACAATCACCCGGCAGCTGAAGGGNGCCAGNCGCGATAACAAGGTGATCAATACGATGCGGTAATACTCCAGNTCGTGATGGGTCATNTTCACGACCAGGGTGGCATNCTCGCGCTCCTTGAATGCCCAGCAGAAGGCGGTAATCAACTCGACCCAGTTTTTGCGACTGTCTGCGGGGTTCAGCACTGTTGTGTAGACCACGCCGGAGACATGAATCTGATGCAGCGGCGGTGCTGCAGGTGCTGCGTCATCGGCTGGCGCAACGGCAGGTGTCGAGGTCTCTGTCGTGGGGGCGATATGTGAGGTGGGCTGTAGAGGGCGGCGAATTTCTTCCAGCCAGCCATTAAACAGCGCTTTGCTGAGTTGCCAAGCCTGGGTAAGTGCTCCTGATGGCGGTGGAAGCTCTGGTTCTGGTTCTGGTTCTGGTTCAGTGGGCACTTCGCTTGGCTTGCGTACCAGGCCATCGGCGGACAGCCCCAAGAGGGGGCTGTCAATAACGATGCCGGCGAATGGGAATACCCGGTCGCCTAGTTCGACGGGCAATCCGTCGGCGCTACCAAGGCTTTTATAGCGATCCCAGACCGGTGCCGGCAGCGAGATAACCGGAAAGTCCTCAGCCGTGGCCTGTTTAACCAGGTTGGCGGTTTCCTGGCTGGTGCAAATGGCCCCTTGCAGGTTGGCCAGCGTATAGCGCCAATCATTCTGTGGGTTGTCATCCCAGGCGACTGACGGCAGGGTATCGAACTCCCAAGCGAANACCACCACGGTAGGGCAGCTCAGGCCGAGAGGGACCTGGTGCGGCGGGCTGAAACTGAGAAATACTACCTCTTCGCCGGCCGCCCGGTACTGCTCGGACAGCCGTTCTATCTCATCGGTACTTTTGACCGGCAGCACAGTCCCCAGGCGCTCCAGCGCCGGAAGGAAGTCCTTCATCAGGAAAAAGTAACTGTATTCCGGCTTACCGAGAGAGCCCTGGATGCTGGCCTGATCGATTTTCGACCCAACGAGGATGATCATGTTGCGAGAAGAACTCCTATACGCCGTACCCATGTGCCCCGGTCAGCGCAATTAATTGTTATNTAGTTGCCAATATCCAGAAAGGTTCGCTGCCCTGCAATTGCCTTCTTCCACGCCTCATCCAGTGTCTGCAACTTAGCTTGCAGAGCGTACATGATCTATGACAAATCGCACCATTACGCGGATATTGGCCGCAGTTTACACAAACCTGCACGGCTAATCTTCGCCCAGAACAGCCTCTTGTCCGCTACCTCGTACGCCGTTTCAGCCTTATCTTGCCGGTTGGGATTGGCATCCAGTAATTGACCCGAGCCAGCATGCTTGAGCTAGTCTTGCAATCGCAAGCAGCGACTGTGCTGTTTGCGTTGTCCTCGCTTGTACGGAGCTTCGTCATGACCCTTTTTCGTCTTTTTAGCGCTGCCGCACTGCTGACCCTGGCCAGTGTTGCTTCGGCCAGCAGCTTTGTAGTGACCACCGACTCCCTGGTTTCCGGGCTGGCCGCGTCTTCGGAAGCCACATCCGATATTTCCTCCTCGCTGCGCGATGACAAGGTCGTGCTCGCCGCGCGTGATGATGCCGCCAGTTTCGTCGCCAGCCAGGGCAGCATTCGCGGTGTGCAACTGGAGGCCGCGCTGCTGCATATCCGTCAGCAGGCACCGCAGTTGCAAGCGGATGACCTGCAGCTGGCGCAGGCCATCCTCAGCCTCTAACAGGGGGGCGTGCCGGCTGCGGATCTGCTCCTAAGCCGGTATTTTGCTGCGCCGCGGCTTGGCGCTCAGGCTGTTGTTCGTACTGCCGGAACCGAGCCGCGGGTTGTGGGTTCCAATCAGTGTCCTTCCTGCTTTTCCCTGCCTTACCGGAGATTGCTATGTACCGTTCCCTGCTTAGCGCTGTAGTCGTTGTTGCCCTATTTGCCGGCAGTGTCCAGGCGCAGACCCTGGTGGCCAGCAGCAATGTGATCATCCGAGCGGTGGATCGCACGTTTGATTTCACCTCGGATACCACCACCTCGATTCGCGATTCGAAAATCGTCCTGGCGGCCCGTGACGATGCCGCCAGTTTCGTCGCCACTCAGGGTGCCATCCGTGGTGTGCAGCTGGAGGCCGCGCTCGGTGCCATCCGTAGCCGTGTGCCCGAAGCCCAGGGTGCCTCCGACCTGGTACTGGCCGAAGCCATTCTGGCGCTGTGAGTTTGCCGCGTGCCTGGCTGTTGATGCTGGCGTTGTTGGTCAGCGTCGGCAGCCAGGCCGAACTGCGCCTGGTACTTAGCGAAAGCGACCTGAGCCTGGCCGAGCGCCAGGCCACTCAGGTGCTGCTCGACGAGGCCCTGCAGGCCCTGCCGCCGCGCTTCAAGCAGCAACTGGATAGGCGGGTAAAACTGCGTTGGCGCGACCTGCCGGCCGAGGTCTATGGCCGCGCCGGGCGCTTTAGCGGTATCGAACTCAACGCCCTGCTGCTGCCGGCCCTCACCGATGGCCGCGCCGCCACTGCGCGCACCGAGCGCCCCCACGGCAGCGTGCGCCGCGAGCTGCTGGCCACCGTGTTGCACGAATTGACCCACCTCTATGACCGCGCCCAACTCTGGTCGCCGGCGCAGAAAAGCCTGTTGCAGCATTGTCGCCAGCGCCTCAATAGTTTCGGCCCGGTGGGCTTGCCCGATGACTGTCGCGGCCAGACCGCGCGGCGCTTTACCCTCAGCGACGACCCGCAGCTGCTCGACCTGGCCGGCTGGCCGCAACGGGTTGGCAGCCGTGGCCAGCGCGAGGCAGAGAACGGCCAGCTGGCACGCAGCCCCGACAGCTATGAGCTGAGCAACCCGCGGGAGTTCGTTGCGGTGAATATGGAGTACTTCCTCCTCGACCCCGCCTATGCCTGCCGCCGCCCGTCCCTGGCACGCCATCTGGCCCGGCACTTCGCCTGGACGCCGCCCGACCAGGCGCAGTGCGATGATGGCCATGCCTACCTGAATGCCGGCCGCGACTTTGCCCGTCAGCCCCTGGGCAGGCTGGAGCCGGCGCGGGTCTATGCCGTCGACTATCTACTGGCCGAGGCCAACGATGCCTGGGCCAGCCGCTGGGGCCACAGCATGTTGCGCCTGGTGATCTGCGCGCCCGGTCGGGCGCTGGGGCCGGATTGCCGGCTGGACCTGGATCAGCACCTGGTGCTGTCCTACCGCGCCTTTGTCGGCGACGTGCAGCTGTCCAGCTGGGACGGCCTGACCGGTGCCTACCCCTCGCGGCTGTTCGTCCTGCCGCTGGAGCAGGTGATCGAGGAATACACCAAGATCGAGCTGCGCAGCCTGGCCTCGATCCCGCTGCAGCTGACCCGCGAGCAGCTGGAAAACCTGGTGACCCGCGCCGCCGAGCAGCACTGGAGCTATGACGGCGACTACTACTTCATTTCCAACAACTGCGCGGTGGAAACCCTCAAGCTGTTGCGCAGCGGCAGCCAGCACCCCGACCTGCACGCCTTGGACAGCATTATGCCCAACGGCCTGCTCGACAGCCTGCTGGCCCGTGGCCTGGCCGATGGCAGCGTGCTGGATGACCCCCGCGAAGCCCTGCGCCTGGGCTATCGTTTCGACTCCTTTCGCGAGCGTTACCAGGCCATGTTCGCGGTGCTGCAGCAGCGTCTGCCGATCGAGCAGAGCAGGGTCGAAGACTGGCTGGAGCAACCCGCCACGGCGCGCCAGCCCTGGTTTGCCAAGGCCGATCTGCGCGCCAGCGCCGCGCTGCTGCTGCTTGAGCAGGCGGCTTTGCGCCGTCAGTTGCTGCTGGCTCAGGAGGAGCTCAAGCAGCGCTACCTCAGTGGTCGCGCCGGCCAGGATGCAAGCCTGGGCAAGGCCGGTGGCGCGCTGGAGCAGATCCTGGCCAACAGCGGCTTTCTCAGTCGCCCGGCGGAGTTGCTCGAAGGTGGCTATGGCCTGCCGCAAAGCAGCGAATGGCAGCGCCTGGAAGCCGAAAGCCGCAACCGTCAGCAGCACTTGCGCCGGCTTAGCGACGACCTCGACCAGGAGGTGCGCAGCCTGCTGGAACCTGAACGTCTGGCCGAGCTGGAGGCCAGCGAGAACAACCTGGCGCAGCTCGGTGCGCACCTGCGCGGGCTGCACAAGGCAAGTGGCGGCCTGACTCTGCCGTAGCTATGACGAGTGCCGAGTAAACCCGCTGGTGAGCGGGATAGCGGTTACAGGGTTCTTTTCGGCAGGTGCGGCGGCAGGTAGAGGCTCAGATAGGCATCGAACACGCGCATGCCTTCCTCGGCCATGCGTGGGGTGATCACCCCGTGCAGTTGCACTGAGCGCGCGTACACCCGATCTCCCAGCTCCATGGCCAGGGCGAATACATCCACATCGTCCGGCAGTTGCGGCAGGGGGAAGTGGTGGTCGAACAAGGACTGCATCAGGTGCCCCAGCTCAATGTCGTGCTGACGGTCGGCCTGGGTCACTTCCGCCAGACCGTGCTGGGCCAGAATCAGCTGGCGCGCCGCGGCGTCGGCGGCGTAGATCGCCAGCATGCGCTGTTCCACCAGTCGCGAAAGATCACGCCAGTCACGCAGCTGATCATGCTCGATCGGCTCCTGCAGACAGGCGCGAAACGCCCCGTGAATATCTGCCGTCAGCGCTTCCAGCAGCGCCGGTACGCCGGCGAAGAAGTGATACACCGACGACGGCGGAATCCCCGCGCGCTCGGCCACACTGTAGATCGACAGGCTGGCCACGCCCTGCTCGGCGAGCAACTCGCGGGCAGCGGCCAGGATGCCGGCGATACGGCTCTGGCTGCTGGCGCGGGGTTTGCGGGCGATAGGTGGGCGTGACATGGCGAGACTCGGGGCAGGGAACCAAGGGTGGGTAACGTTTCGCCGCCCACCCTACACCGAACCCGTAGCCCGGATGAAATCCGGGAACGGTTTTACAGACAATTAATGCTCCCGGATCGCATCCGGGCTACCAGAGCTATGTAGGGTGAACATGGCAGAGCCTTGTCCACCCTACCTGGGCTGATTAACCGCGCGCGCCGCGCACACCTTCAGCCAGCTGGCTGCACAGGCTCAGCACGCCCTCCACCGCCTGCTCGCTGCTGGTAGCGTTGGCGATCTGGTCGATCAGCGCCGAACCCACCACCACACCTTCGGCCAGCCGGGCGATGGTCGCGGCATGTTCCGGGGTGCGGATGCCGAAGCCGATGCACAGCGGCAAATCGGTGTGCCGGCGCAGACGGGCAACAGCTTGCTCGACGTGGTCCAGAGTCGCCGAACCGGCACCCGTCACACCGGCTACCGAGACGTAATAGACAAAGCCGGAGCTGCCGTTGAGCACCTTGGGCAGGCGCTTGTCGTCGGTGGTTGGGGTGGTCAGGCGGATAAAGTCCAGGCCCGCGACCTGAGCCGGATCGCAGAGGTCGACGTTATGCTCTGGCGGCAGGTCGACCACGATCAGGCCATCGACGCCCGAGGCCACGGCTTCAGCAATAAAGCGCTCGACGCCGTACTTGTGAATCGGGTTGAAGTAGCCCATCAGCACCAGCGGCGTGGCCTGCTCGCCTTCACGGAATTCGCGGACCATCTGCAGGGTCATGGCCAGGTCCTGACCACCTTCCAGAGCGCGGATATTCGCCAGCTGAATCGCCGGGCCATCGGCCATGGGATCGGTAAAGGGCATGCCCAGCTCAATCACATCGGCACCGGCAGCCGGCAGGCCCTTGAGGATCGCCAGGGAGGCGTCGTAGTTAGGGTCGCCGGCGGTGACGAAGGTCACCAGGGCGGCGCGATTCTGCTCTTTCAGCTCGGCAAAGCGGGTTTGCAGGCGGCTCATCAGTGTTTCTCCTGCGAAGTGTTTTCCATGTGGTGCATAACGGTCTGCATATCCTTGTCGCCACGGCCGGAC
>C687J35021_10000594_pt1 | contig 28432 bp, 33 predicted proteins | sample RifCSPhighO2_12_FD_35021 | JGI IMG/M metagenome (IMG submission 35021) | reverse complement strand
GCCTCAATGTGAAAACGGTCGTGTGCGGAAATGAAGACCCAGCCACCCTTGTACGGAACAAGCAAAGGACGACCCGGCAAACACTCTGGGATGGAAGGCATAGCACCTCTTGTCAATGAGCCGAGGGATAATTCCCTCACAGACGGGAGGAACTATGCGCAAGGCGTGTTGCATTCCCCCCGCGTGTCGGGGAATTATTAAGTCCGTCCGCCGAAGATATTGATTCCGCCTGCGCGGAAGCGACCGTAGAGGGCCACCGCGGCGCCGATAATCTGGCCGAACACGAGGACAAAATTAGTGAGCTGGTCGTTCGCTATTTCGACTCCGGCGGACTTGAGGATGCCAGACAGGAGCAAAACGAGAACGCCTACGTACGTGAGCGACATTTTTGTTGAAGTGTATTTGCGACCTTTATATAAAATCCTTGAGTTTCGCGTCCGGGAGTTTGCCTATTTTCGCGGCGACGAATTGGGCATAGAGAAACGGCAGGTTGTCGTCTGCAACTGGGGCGTAGGATTCGCAGAACGACCGAATCGAGCAATTATGGTACTTAGCCAATTTATCAAGCGAAGCATCTTTTATGAATGCACACAAGGCGGAGAATCCGGTTTCGTAAGAGGGGAAGATGCAGAAATTATCGTTGTCCCTGCCGATCGCGCCGAGGGATATGGTATAGGCCGTTCTTTTCAGGTTGCCCGGATTGAGATTTCTGAACGAACGGCTGCCCGCATACCATCCCTCGTATTCTTGTATCGCGTGAGCGAACTTGTCGAGAAGCGTGGAAGCTACGAGGGGGGAAGGTGGAGCTGGTTCAACGGGCTTCGCGGGCGGCGGAATCTCCTCGTCTATTGGTACGACGGGTTTTTTAGCGTTCCGATTCACAAGAAACGCAAAGAGCGAAACGAGCTGCGCGAGTTTCTGAACGAGTTGACGGATTATATTGATGTCGGTATTCGGCCCGATCTGGTATCTCTTTATCTGCTGGAACTTCGCGTCCCATTCTACTTTCTTGATTTCCTTCAGGTAGGAATCGAATACGAGCCAGTATTCACCGTCCACATAATCGTATAAACAAACCCAGTGGTTCGGGGGAACTCCTTTCGGGAAATAGTAAAACCCATTACGCTCAAACCACGCGACCACAGAAACGCCTAACGGAGAATACTTTAGAGCTTCTTTGATGGTTTCAGGCGAATCTCCATACACCCATTCGTGGCCGATTTTGTATTCGTCAAGGAAATTCTGCCCCTCATCAATATACGCCTGGAGCATCGGATCAGGAGAATAGAACTCATCATAGGTCATAATTGAATCGTCAAACGGGAGCAGAGAATCGCGGATAAGCCCTTTTTTCCGCATTGTCTCAACTGCTGTTTGCGGCGAGCCGCCTTCCGTGCCCTTGAGTCCCATAAGAATGGCATTGTAGCGTTCAGACCAGTTTTTCGTATCTCCATACAGTCGTTTCCATAAAAATTGAAGTGCGGTTTCTGTGCCGAAAATTGTGCACGCATAGGTCTCAATATCGTTTTGTTTTTGGAACTCTGGGAGTGGAGAATAGCTTGCCCAATGACCGTCAGTGAGCGGAGCACCTTTAAGTTTCGTCTTTCCGGCGAAGATATAATCTGCGGTTAAAATGTCGTCGGGTACGAACCCGAAATTTTGAAGCTCGTTCATTTATTTGCATTTCGCCCCCACCTTCTCGCAGATGATGGCGACATTCACGTTCATCCGACTTATTTCCGCTATGAGCGCGGTCTGTTCGGTTTTGAGACGCCCGATTTGCGCGTCCAGAACGTCGTCAGCTTTTTGGAACGCCCTGACCATATCCGTAACATACTTCCCGCCTATTGTAACCGTAAGCATAAGAGACACCCCCGCAAGCCATTTCCAGCTTACTTTGCTTCCGTTGCCCTGATTTGTTTGTTGTCCGTAGTTCATTCCGCGCTATTTCAATGATTTTGCCTGTTTAATCCGGCAGAAGTAGCAGGACTTATTCTTGTTCCTCTGGTGGTGTATTTTGCAAACCACGATTTTATGTTTCTTCATAGGCGTATTACTCGCTCACGATAACCGCAACTCTTCTCTTCGCGGGAACCTCCGCTGGTTCGCCTCCTGCGGCTTCTTTGAATGAGATGCCCGCAATAGCATACACTCCGCTCTGGCTGTAATTGTGGGTGTGGGTTTCGTTCCCGCTTCCTGCTGGCTGGCTGTAGCAACTTATCGAGGTATTGGCTCCGCCGTCGGCGTTCTGAAGTTCAGTGCAACCTGTCGTGCTGGGATTCCCCACGGCGTTCGCCTCCGAAGCGGATCCGCTCATCACCAGCTCGTTCGCGTTGGCTTGGGTGACGACGATTGCGGGATTTTGCGAAGTTCCCGTTGCCACCGAGGTGTCGTCAACGCTTATGGCGTTGGTCGCGTCCGCCCACGCCACGACGATGTGGGTGGTGTGTATCCGCGAGATGCCGTAGGTTAGATTTATGCTGTATGTCCCGTTGTCGGCAGGGTTCACAAGAGTAAAAATGGACACTCGTTTGGCGCTATTTCCATTAACATCATCCACGCTTTCGGTCATCGCCACGCCGTTCCACGTGACTCCGGCGTTTGTCTGGTCTGGTAAACCGACAATTTCGTTCAACACCAGCACTACTCCGATACTATTGGCTCCGAGGTCGGGGATGGTAGACGACACATTGTCCGAAGCCGAGGTTACTGCGTTGAACAACTGCTCGGTCGAGGAAACATTCGCAAACGTCGCAAGAACCGTGTAGGCGGGAACAAACAACAGGGAAGCCGCGAGCAGGATTGCGAGGCCGGAGAAAACGCAGGTTGTGAGCCGTTTTTTAATCATTTATCCGCGTGAAAATATAGATTGCGGGCATCTGCGACGTGCCTGCGACTGCCGTTGTCGAGGCAATCACGAAATCCCCCGCCGCGAGGGTGGACGTGTTGAACGAGGTTATTGTCGTCCCGCCCGTGCCGCAGGCCGTGGAAGTCGTGATGAGCGTTCCCACCGCATACGAACCGAGCGAACTTCCTTTGTAAATATCAAACGTCGAAGTGCCGGAATACGCATCGCAGGAAATCTGTAAAATGGTTTGCGCCTTGTTCACGCGGTGCCGGACATACTGGTCGCCGTTCGTGGTGGTGGCGTAGCTTTGAAACAGCGTGAACGATGAGGACGCCACTTCGGGGTCTACGTGCAGTGTGTTTCCCGAAAGCGAGAGATAGTTTCCGTCAAGCGTGGAAGTATTATATTTGTTTCCGCTTCCGTCGTAGAGATTGGGGAACGAGCCGTATCCCGTGCCGGAGATGTTCGTCCCTGATGCGTTCGTGAAGTTGAGCGTAGGGAATGTTCCGTATCCCGAAACCGAACTATTGGTGCCCGATGAGTTGGTGAATGAGAGCGTCGGGAACGTCCCGTAGCCGGTGACGGAAATGTTCGTGGACGAAACGTTCGTCAATTCGCCCCGCGCGCTCTGAAGATAGGTCGTGGCGTTCAACGCCGAGCCGGAGGCGTTGGTGAAGTTAAGAGTAGGAAAGAGGCCATAACCGGAGACGCTGATGTTCGTGGAAGATACGTTCGTGATATTACCGCTCCCGCCCTGTAAATATCCGGTGGCAGAAAGGTTGGTGCCTGATGCATTGGTAAAAGCGAGCGTGGCGATGGTGCCGGAAGGCGTACGGACTTCCGTTGAAGAAGCTATGCCGTAGACGTGCAAGAATCCTGCGGAGTATTGCGCGGTAGAAGTGCCGCTCAATTTCCCGTCCGATGTCCAATAGGGGAGATGGTTTGCGCTCACCGCAGAAGAAGTTGAGACCGTGCCGCTTCCGCCCGCGCCTTGGGAGGAACAGAGCACGGTTCCTGTCGCCGAGATGGAAACTACTTGGTCGCTCCCGCCGCACGCACTCCCTCCGTATTCCCCGAACAGCCCCGCACTATTCGCAAGGATCAAAGCGTCAGTTGTTCCGGTATCCACCATTGAAGCGGCTTGCAAGTACCCTGACGCGGTAAGGTTAGTACCTGATGCGGAGGTGAACGCTATAACGGGAATGGTTTGAAGCCCGCTCCACGTCTGGGTGGCGTTCGTGATGGCTATTGAACTCGTTCCCCCTGAAACAGGAACAAGGTTGGGAAGCTCGAAAAGACGAGTTTCGTTAAGGTTACCAAGGTGTAATTGCGCCGCTCCACCGGATGGCCGCGTGAACTCGATTGTTTGAGCATCAAATCCTGAAATCGAAGCCCAATCTCCAAGCCCAGATGCGCTCTCAAAATATATCGCATTCCCCTGAATAATGTTTAGGTTGACTGGCTCTAAATCACCGCCAACTATGCTCAATGTTCCGTCTCCCGTAATCGTGGTCGTCCCTCCACCTTGAATAATAAGCGGGCCTGCGGAAAGGGTGAGTGCAGGAGCTTGGAGCAATCCCGTGGAGCTTGCAAAGGTAAATGTCGAACTCCCCGAAATAGTCGAGGGGTCGAGGTAGTAGGCCACTCTGGTCGCCGCAGAGCCGGTGGAAGACGCTACGCCGCCGCCTGAACTGGTCGAGGTCACGTACCTGTTCCCTGAAGCGTCGTAAAGAACCGCAATCGTGCCTGACGGCGTGCGGAGCTGGGAAGATGATGCGATATTCGCTATCTCGAAAATTGCCGCAGTCCACGGGCCACCCGAGGCATAGGTCGTATATCCCGTATTGTTCGTCCACTGGGAGATGTTGGCCGACGTAAAATTCGCCACTCCCAATCCGGTTGAAGTCGTGAGAACCGCTACGCCGTTCTGCGTAATCGTGCCTGACGCGTTGAACGCTCCGCCTTGAAACAGGTCTGCGCCGCCGAAAAAGAGCGTATTCGTGGCGATGGTGGAAGGCCCAGACCACACCGCCACATAGTTCGCGGTTCCCGTTCCGTTCACTCCGCCCGAACCCGAGCCAGTGTTCGTGATGGTGATGATTCCAAGGCCTCCGACGCCGGTGGAGGAAACGACTTGGATGCCCGAACCGGCCTCAAAGGAAAAAGTGGAGGTTTGAATATCGTTAATAGTAATGGCGCCGCCACCCTCGTCGGCCGAACAACTGAATACTCTTGTAGAAGAATTAAATAAAAGTTTGTTTGAACCCGTACAGTCGGGGATCGCCGTAAGAACATAAATCTTGTTTGTATTCCCTATCAAGATTTGATTGTTTGACGGAGTGCTTGTAGTGCCAGTTCCTCCCTGCTCTGGGAATACGGGCTGGAATTGAGCTGAAGTCGTAAAGTAATGGACTCCGCTTAAAATAACTGCTGTCAGAAAAAATCCGATTAGCTTTTTCACGGCTTGAATGTCAAAGCATAAAACGCCCATCCCGACCTCGGAGCGGGCACTGAATTGTCCAAAGTAAGAGTTACGCCGCTTACCGTAAGCTGATCGCTTGGCGAAAGCCACAAACCGTTCATAAACACGAACAAGTCGGCTCCCTGCCGGGGAGCTTCGGAAAGATAAAACTCCCTGTTAGAACCGTCTTGCGTTCCAGTAATGGTGAGCACCTTAAAATATGCGTTTGAACGCCGGGGCACGAGCGAATAATTCCTTTGCGGAGCATAGGTTTTAACAAGTTCGGGCAGTTTTTTGTCAACTTCCGCGAGAATCTCCGCAAGTGTCGGCGCGTCTTGGCCGTCTTTCCCATCCACGTAATCAACGCCTTTCTTTGGCGTATATCCGTCTTTCGGCTTCGGAACCGCACGTATAATTTCGGCAAGTGTCGGCGCGTTTCTTCCGGGCTCTCCTTTGCCGCCAGGGATTGGATCTGGAATAAAAGACGGGATTTTTGCAAGAATATCCTGTGTGATTATCTTTGTCATTTCGGGTAGTTTTTGTTCCAACAAATCGGCGATGATCCCCTTAATTATATTATTTCTTTCCTTCTGGGACAATTCATCCCGATCCAAAATCGCAAGTAAAACCTCCCGCACATCGGATTTTTTCTCTATCATTGTTAATGCTTCAGAAAGGGTTTTTAGCATTGGTCGGGAAATGTTTTTATTTAATCGGGTATCGCCCTTTCATTTTTCAATTCCTGCATTCTCCCCACGATTATTTTACCAAACTTTTGACGTTTTATCTCGTCATCACTTTTCTCTACTACATCAAGAAGTTTTTGTAATTCCTCTAAGTTCTCCGACTTTTGTATGAATTGTTCGGCTTCTTTATCGTCTACCGTTGAAATATCTTTGATGACTTCGGAAATAAGCGGGGCAAGAATGGACGCTCCTACGGCGGTTGTGCCCACACCTATTGCGGTTTTTGCGCTAATATGGCCCGATGTATCCTTATTGACATCTTTTCCTTTTGGGAGTATGCTTGTATCGAGGTTCTGATCTTCTTTAAGAGCAGAAAATTCGGGTCGGCTGCCAGCGTCCCTTTTGGGATATGCAGATGGAGAAACCGAGCCACGTGGCTCCCCCGTCCTCCAGAGAAGGTCAAATCCATCCAAATACTTTGTATCAGTAGGAAAAGCGGTAACGATTAAGTTGCCGTCTTTTTCTATTATTTCCATACTAATTGCATAGGGTCGCCCGCCCTTACTATTTTTAATTGACTTAGAAATAATAAATCTGTTTTCCAATACTCCCTGGCGCAATTCATCAGGATTTTTAAGAATATCGGGGAGCTGATCCAGTATGGCTTTTCCTTCCGTTCCTTTGTCCGCGAGATGTTTAAGAGATCGGCGGGTAAATATCACTCGCCCATTTTTCGTGCCCATCAACTCAAGAACTTCCGGGGTGATCTTATACGGAGTTTCCACGAGAGAAAACGGATTTTCAATAATGCTTTTACGAGGAAGTTTTTGAAATTCGGAGAATGTTTTGTCAAGCTCTTCTCTAAAAAATGTATCTGCTAATCCATCAATTTTTGCCACAGCGTCTTTTTCGTTAATCGCTCCAGTCATTAAATCATTTCCTATTGCAATCGCCTTTGCTTGTGTTTTCCCTTGTGATTTTGAAATACGTTGCATAAGTTTTTTTACCATTATCAAGTCGTCTCCTTTCATCGGTGTAATCGCGGCGACCAAAAATCCAGCATAGGGTGCAAGTTTCTGCACTAAAGGATTATCAGATTTTTTCATTTCTTCTTCTGTTGCGGTGGCAGGAAGGTTCAGAACTTCCATAATTGCCCCGTGCCGCGCCCTTCATTCCTTCCACAAGTTTTCCTGCACCTTCTTCGCGTTGTAATTCCTCCGGCGTTTTCTCTCTCGTAAGTGGCGTTTTCCCGGTTGCGATGTCTTTAAGTTGCCCGCCAAATTCGGTAAACACGTTATCCACAAATAAATTCATCGCCTCCTTAATGTGCTCCGGCTTCTTGCCTTGACTTTGCAAAGATTTTATTTCGTCTTGAATGGCTGTTTTCCTTAAATTCTGGTCTTTCTGTTCGGGAGTTTCTTTGGGTGGTTGTTCTTTTTGAGGCGCGAAAGGAACGGTGGAAGTTTTATTTTGGAACGGACGCGGGGGAAGTTGTGAAATCTGGCCGGTTTTAATGTTCAAGACATTTTCGTTCTCTTCTATAAGCCGTATTCTTCCGTTATCAAAAATGGTTTTGGGCATCACTTTATATTATATCTATCAAAAATTTTCTCTGTTTCCTCTCCCCTTATTTTATCTAATTCTTTGGATCGTTCATCATTATCCAGTTTTCTCCAGCGAGAAGATTTTTGAATTTTATCTGCCCGTTCGTTAAATTTTTCCGTAACCATTTTCAACGCCCGATTATAAGTTTCGGTATCAACTTTATTTTTCAACGCCTCCCATCGTTTACCATACCCCCGCATAGTAGTTTCTACCGTTGAAATACCCAAAACTTCCGCGATCATTGCGAGTAAAATATCGTCATTTCCCTTTTTCAATTCATCAACAAACATTTCTGCGGAAATAGGGGTAATAAGTCCAATAGTTGAATTAACAAAACTTGGTTTCTCTCCTTGAAAATTCTGTCCTTTCCAAATATCTCTTAACATTCCAACAGACGGGGATAGTTTCCCCTCAAAAAACTGTTCAAATGTATCCAACGCAGTTTGCTCTCCGAAGTTTCCTGAACTCATTTTAGTCCATTTGCCCGTAGCGCTTTTCGTCCAAAAACCCCATTCCCCATTATGACGAGTTGGCACGATACGCGATCCAAGTGTAAGAAGCCCCCTCATTCCTCCTGTTACATCGTAGCAATGATTTTTATAACAAATTTGTCCCGCTCTCGAACTTCTTGGGTCCCACTGAACATCAAATCCAAGTATATCGGCTATCGCTAACAATCCCGTAATACTCATAGCAATTCTTAATGTAGATTTTGCGGATGTTATTCTGGCTTCTCTAGTGAATGTTTTATCAAAAAGATGTGCTGTTAAAGTATCAAAATTTGATTTCAAGAATTTTACTGAGAACATAAGCACATTGATTTCTTTTCCTATCGCACCCAACCGTCCCAACTCTCCTCTGCCCGTCAAAGAAGTAACGAGTTTTCCGTGAGCAGTTGCTTGTTTCGGATCGAGCATATCAATACCATTCCTTTCTCCATTTTTTATTACCGCATCGGCGAGCTTTTTTCTCATAAACAAAGCACTCCCGCTAAATGCAGATTCTGCGGCTTTGAAAACCCTGCCCACAACAGGAATCCTTTCTGGTAACGAAGTTGGAAATACTTCTTCGTGCAAGACGCCCAACCCATAGCCATTTTTAGCCGCTTTATATTTTCCATTCAAAGCATTCTCCGATGAGAAAATATAAGCGCGAAGCGAACGCATTACCGCATCGTTTCTTGATTCAAACCAACCCTCTGATTTGGAGAATAATTCTTTCCCCAATATCTCAAAAGATTTCTTAACCGTTTCTCCCCAAATACGATAATCTCCGCGTAAAAATGTCTTTATGCCTTGTCTCCCAAGAAAACTATTGTCTAATGTAGCAACCAACGACTTGGTAACTCCTGCAATATCACCAATGTTACGCCATAAATTTTTCGGTAAAAACCTTTCTTTAAGTTTTATGTTTTCTGCGGCGAGTTTTCGTTCTCCTATAAATTGCTTAAAATCATCAAGTGCATACCCATATGACATTCGTTCAATACTTCCGTCAAGAGAATTTTCCGGTATTTTTGATTTGAAGTCATCAACTTTAGTTTTCATTTCTAATAGTGTTTTAGCTTCAATTTCAGAAACCCTGATACCCAATTTCAGTTCCGCTAAATCATCCATAAATCTTCCCGATTCGTCTGCACTAAGAAACTTTTTGTTATTTTCAACTTTCTTTAGCATGTCTTGGCGAATAGGGTCGGTAAAAGACGTGGTTCTTTTGATCCAATTCACAAACGCCTGTTTTTGTGCAGAGAGCATTGCTTGCTCAAATTTCGCATTTACAAAAGATGCATTCTCTTTTCCGACGTATTTGCTTAAAAGAGTGTTCCTCTCTACATCTGATAGTTCGTACAACTTTCCAATCGTAACCTCCGCCTTTTTCAAGGCATTTAGCAACTGCTCACGATTAACTTTTGGCAAACAAATTGGCATTAGCAGGTTATACTTTTTAAGATTTTTTCAACCTCCGACAATTTAAGCTGAGTTTTTGTTTGCTCTGTTTTAATTTCTTCAATGGTGGAAGATTTTTTGACTTGTATGGTTTCTCCTTGTTTCAACTTCCTTGTAGTTGCCTCACGTCTTGCTCTAATGATCTGATCCAACCCCGAAACAAAGCTCAACCCTGCCTCCGTAAGAATACTAATCTCTTGTCCCATTCTTGTTGATCTCAAGGAAGCAAGTTTAATCCCCAAGTCTACGTTCCTATCTCGCAAACTTTTTTCTTCGAGCGCGAGCATAATGGCATTGTGCAATAATCCTTTCGGAGCCTCTCGTTTCCCTTCCAAAACCTCTAAAACGTTTCGTTGAGACGTTGATTGAACATATTTTGCCGCCAATCGTAATTGTTCCGGCTTGCTCATTTTATCATAAATAGAAATATCTAATCCTCTTGCCTCCGCTTCTGCTTTCGCCACTTTTACATTTTCCGTTTCAAAAATTCCCTTCATTCTCGCTTCAAGCGCACTCACGCCTCTATCGGCTCCCTCTGTTCTTATAGGTAATTGCTCTCTCGGAACATCAATAAACTTACCTCTTGGCTTAGACGTTACTTCTTCAACCCCAAATTCAGGGACTTCAAATCCTCTTCCTTTTGCTACTTCAGCTATATCTCCCATTTTTGTTTCTGGTGGAATGTCTTTTACCCTTAATGGTTCAGTTTCTGCGATTTCTTTTGGAACCGGCTCTTGTGCCTGATCCGCAAGTTCTTGGGACTTGTTTACGATTGTTTGAGCGTCTTTTTCTCCAAATCTTGTTTGTAGCTCCCGAACTTTTTTTTCTGCAATATGTGTTACCTTTCCTAAAGCAATTTGGGACGCTAGAGCAAAAATCTCTCCCAATCCTTCTTTTATGTCTAATTTTTGTTCGTCTGGTATCGGCAGTTCATCAACAATTTTGTCGCTAACTTTTGTCGCACCTTCCCCCACCGCTATAAAAGGCAAAGAAATAAGTTTAGAAACAGAACCGAGAATAGGAATTTTATTTGCTCCCTCAAATAAAGCCGTGATTGGAGAAAAAACAAGGTGTCCTACGGCGGCAACGCCTTTTAATTGTTCACCTACAGTTCTCTGTCCCGTAAATTGACTTATTATTTTTGTAGCACTTTCGGTTACTGTAGTTTTAAGGGAATCCCACGCCGCACCAAGCACTTCAATAGGATTTTCTTTTAGAGAAAGAGGATCAATTTGCAAATCCGCCAACATTTCCATTGTAGAAGGGAATGCTTGTACTAGCTTTGGAATTTCAGGAACTTCAGGAATCGCAAACCTATCAGTTTCAGAAAGGAAACTTAACCTACTGCCGGTTAAACTTTTGACATTTATTTTTTCCTTCTCGTTGGTCTCTAAAAGTTGTAATAATCTACTTGCCATTAGTTCCAAAATTTCCACCACGGTTTACCATCGCCACTTTTTTCATCTTCAATTAAACTTTCATAATCATAAAATTCATTCATATAATCCTGTAATGTTTCCCGATTAACTTCTGGGAATAAACGTATCATATCCAACAAAGAAAGTTCTTTGCCGAGAGATTTAGCCCCCTCTTTATCGGTCAGGGTGTCAATAATACTATTTCGCAAGTCGGGAGTAAGGTCTTTTTCTCCAACGATTACCGTATCCGGTGTCATCCCCGTTCCCTCAATCCTCGCCACCTTCAAATCCTTTGTCGCGGGATTGTACCATTGTGAGTAATATCCTGTTTCCGCACTTCCCAATGTTCCCATTAGGTCGTAACCATTGAACCCCGCCACGCTTGCCTCAATAAGTGCCTGTGTAGTTCCTAACTCGTATCCCGCTTTCAAATCCAAACTTTCCCACTGGACGGTTTGTTCCGGCGTTATGCTTTGAAATCCGGCCGGGTTTGCTTTGGCGACATTCACAAAAGCGGTGATATTCGCTTGTGCTTCATCTTGAACTCTATTTTGCTGTGTTTGCCACATCTGAATAAACTGCATCCCCTTATTAAACTCAAACTCATACTGCTCTCGCGCATTTTGATAACTCTGCTGGGTAAGCTGAATGATTTGATTCACAGTCTGATTCGCCATCTGCAATCTCTCGGTAGCTTCGGACACCGCGTTCCTCTTGGCTCGGTACTGTTCCGCCATATCCGCATCCAATTTCACGAGCTTGCCCTGCACGAATGCAGACGATACGCCCTTCTTCGCTTTTATCTTGTCAGCTTCGACTAAAAGATTCGCCTCAAAGTTTCGCAAATCATTCTGCAAATTTGTTACGTCGTTCTGCGCGGAGATGAATCCGCTTGTCTGTCTTGCGGCCGCAATTTGCTGTTCGGGAGAAGTAGGTTGCGCGGGTTGTGAAAGATTGCCGAAAATCGATTGAAGTCGCTGCATAAACGAACCGAAGGAATCCGGCTGTTGGACTGGAGTCGTACCGCGAGTGGGAACGGTTGGGATAGTTGCGGTTGATACGCCGGAGGCCCTATCACTAATAAGTTTCGTTGCGTCTTGAATCGCATTTAATTGGTTTTGCAATATCTGGGGCGTAAAAAAACCTTGCCCCAGAGCGTTAAATCCTTGTCCGCCCTGTCCCGGAATGAATGGCTGAAATCCTTGTCCCGTATTGATCTGCGGGCCAATAGCGGGATTGAAAACAGGCGTTCCTCTGATTGCGGCGATAGTTTCTTCTTGGGTGGTTTTGGAAGTAAGATAATTATTAATAACGCTCGCGGGTATGTCGCGGTATTGGCCTGATTCAAGCAACCCGCCCCTTCCGACTATCGGGTCTTTCTGAACATTCTCGAACGTATTTTCTAATCCTTGAAGATAGTACGTCATTGTATAATTATACCATTTTTACGTCGTATTGTCGCCCAATACGGTCCCCGTTCCCGAATTTGTTATCGTCCCCGACACATTCCCGTTAAAACTGTTTCCGTCAAATACGCACTTGTCGTTCGTTGAGGCCGCGTTGTTGATTCCCCATCCTCCATTCGTGTCAAAATGATAGTTGATAATCTTGCAGTAATCAGATGTTGCAGTGAACTTTATCCCATCCGAAGTATTGTTCCTTGCCGCACCCCCGCGAAAGGACACGTTGTTGTTCGTGGCCACCGATTCCGCCCCCTGCCCGCCGTTTGAGTTCAACACATAGTTCAAATCCACATCGGCAACGCTGGTGAGATTAAGCCCGTCGTTCGTGTTCGCACTTGAATTGCACGCAAGAAAACTTCCAACTTCAACCGCATTCATCACCCCTCCGTGCCCGCCGCTTCCTACGGAAGCAAGCCCCCGAACGGTAAGAAGCCCGCAGTTGGTCATTTCCCATCCGTTCGACGTGCTTGTCGCGCAAGTCGTGCTGTTAATAGTGATATTTGAACAATTTGTAAACACAAACCCTTTGTTGTTGGCAAGAAGCAAAACATCGTTGAGATTAATATCCCTCACGTCAGTAAACGCAATCGCGGTGCCCGTCGAGTTTTTTATCGTAACTCCGTCGAATCCTATGCCCCTTGTCAAAGTCGCAATCCGGTAACTTGCGCCGGGAAAAGTCGTAAAGTTTTCGTCAAACGCCTCGGCCAACACAAGATTCGTATTATCAATTACTGCCGCAATCAAGTACCATTTTGTCCTGATGAAAATATACTGTCCCGCCGCGACGTTCCCGAGCCACGCAGTCGAAGAACCGACCACGGCCGTTCCGGTCGCCGAGGTAATCGTACCCGTCGTATAGGGCGTGCCGGAATTGGCGACAAAGTTCCGCGAAGCGGAATTGAAATCAATAACCGTCAAAGCGGAATTTGTGCCGATAATGTTTATGGGAACCGTAAGCGTCGAAATGTCTTTTGTGATTGTATAGGTCCCGGCGTGAACGAAAATATCCCCTCCCCCGATGGCTATCACGTGCTTTATCGCGTCTTCCAATAAAGTAAAATCCGCGCCTCCATTGATATTCACAATCGCATCGTAAGTCCGGGAAAACCTGTTGACCGTCCTGTTCACAATGGTCGCCGAAGCGATACCCCGACCATCAAATGAAGGACGACGAAATTCCAACTGCGAAGCTCTTTCAAGTTCCTGAAACGGCGGGATTAAATCTTTCTTCGGAACGGAAATCGGCGCGCCGAGATCGGATTGACGCACCAGTTCGTCGGAATCGAAAACATTTCTCGCTCTTACTCCTTTAATCTGTGGCATTGTTTGAAATTGTCGGAGTGGGTGAAAAGCCCCACATTTCCACGACCGGACTGTTGTTGCCCGAAACAGTAAACTCCAATTTTACCTGCAAACTTCTTGCTTCCGGTAAATCCTCGGAAATAAAAGAATTGACCGTATCGTCGTCTTTCATTGTAAGAGACGTGTATGACCCCGCATGATTTTTCTTGTAAGAAATCGCAAGCGACCCGCCGTTTAGAGATTCATATAAAGCAAAAAACTTATTCACCGATTGGTTGTAATGCGTTCCCAAACGAATCACTCGCGATTCAAGATAGGCGGAAGCGTATTTGGCTGTATAGTCCAGCTTATCCACTCCGAAATCCGCTCCTTCACCCCACGCTACGTAGAGATTAAGTCCGTCTACTATCACCGCCCCAATAGTAATGCCCGTAAATACTCCTTCAGAAAGAGGAAACGCAAGCGAAAGAATAGTGGGATAATCCGCCGAGTACGAACCCAAATCATATACTCCCTCGTCAAGCGGATTCCCCGATCCGTTAGAAACCCCAATTACCGCTCTGTCGTCAAAATAAGTCATTGACTGCGGATGAATTTCCAAGTATGCGGAAGCGGTATAAGCCCCCGGCAACCTTTTCCACTTTCTCAATCTCTGCCCATCGTAATACATCAGGTGTCCCCGGTTCCCCACCGCGAACACAGGCACTTCGTCCAACACCATCCCCGCCCTTACTCCGTTACGATAAATATGATCGGCAAACTGCCAGTTGCTGGCAATCGTATCCCACCTATAAAGCTCGCAATAATTTACGCTGTCGGCAATAATCGTCCCTATCAGCAAATCCGCGTCAAACGGCAAAAGAACCCTCACTCGATGAGGAGTCAGGATGTTCTCAAATCTCGTGGCGTTAAAAACAAAATCTTCATCTACGCTCGCGAGCAGGGTTTTGTCTCCTATAAAAAGCTCGTTGTTCTGCACAGCCATCGGATGATACGTATCGTCCGTATCGGTGAATGTTCCGTTGTTCTCCACTTGTGCGGCCCACGGCTGCACCCCAATGCTCGCAACGGCAATATAGTGCAATCGAGATTCAGTCGCCCAATAAATTCGTCCGTTAAACTCCGCCGCGCCAAGACATCCCGCGCCTCCCGCGGCCGGGGTGGTCGTGTGTTTAAGGGTGTATGTCCCCGAACTTTCCCGCCAAATCTTCCCGTCGGTTGCCGAAAACCACAATTTTGATCCGTCGGAAACCGATATGCTTACTTTACATAACGCGGTAATTATCGTTGAAGAATCTTTGGTAAGTTTCTGATGGGCTTGAGTCGCACCGGGCTTGGTGTGGAAATCCACGCCAACGGCTTTCGCATAACTTCCCTCAATCCCGCTCCAAATTGAATCCGCAAGCCCTCGATGTTTATCAAGCAGTATATTCATTTACGGAGTAATCACATACGAAGAAAACACTTGTTTCGTAAATGTCTTCGCTGTATTTGCGACTGGTATTTGATATGTCGCATTACAAGTAAAATCAGAACCAAGGTTTATAGAAAAAGCGCTATTAAACGTCGTATTCGGGTAGCCCGCACCAAGATCTCGATAGCTAAGATACATTTGCGAACTCGTTGAATTACGATTGAACATTTTAGATTCTATATAAAGAACCACTGTCGCCGTGCTGGGAGAAGAACTCACTATCCGCGTGCCATTACAGTAAAACTTGAATCCCTCATTTGCTTGCGGCGCAACGCTCATCTGAACATAAAAAGACGTTATCAACACGTCATTTACGCCCATACCCGAAATAACTGTTGATGTTGCAATGCCGGTCTCGGTATTGTTGTTTGAAACGGATATTCCCGTCCCGGAAGTGCTGGATGGGTAGTAGATTGTTTGTCCAAGCGCGGAAAAAGACACGCTTGTAGTTTGATGCGTTATGCTGATGCCTGATCCTGCCGTAAAATCTTTCCAAATCGGCAAAGTCCCGCTCGCCGAAAGGAACTGGTCGTCGGACGGAGCCGCGGACAATCCAAGTCCTCCTGCGTCAACCGGCAAAGTGGAAGTTGTTTCCCACCCGGAACCCGTGGAAATAAGCGTGCTGTAACGAGCGCTCGAAGTCGTAAGGCCCGTGCCACCATTCACTATGGGCAACGTCCCCGAAACAGACGCTCCGCTCCCAGAGAGGCCGTGAATATGGCCGGGATTTACCGATGAAGCATTGCGCACGAGATAATTCAGGGCCGTCGTGGTCGCAGTTGAGGTCGTTCCGATGGCCTGCTCAATAGCATTCCAATCCTCCTCCTCAATTACGTCTCCTTCCACAAAATCATTAAGCTGTCCTGGAAACTTCGGCGTAACGACTGTGCCAAGACGATCCCCGGAATTAAACGCAGTCGGCGATAGCGGTTTGTGAAACGCAAACCACGCGACGCCGAGAGCGACAAAAGAAGCGACGCTCACAACAAGCAAAACCATCTCTGTTATAAAGCCATAATTGCGGTTTCTCATGTCGGACGAGCTTGTTTAGTAAATGATACGCTCGGCCTTGCTTGCTTCGTAAAAGCATCAGACATTCCAAACCTCGCGCTGCCAAATCTGCCCATGCCAAATCTGCCCGCTTTAGACGAAAAAGATCGCGTTTGTTTCGTATAGCTCACGCTCGGTTTAACTTGTTTCGTATAACTCGGCATCAACAATCTAAACCGTTATTATATGAGGGAAGCGACCCAAACATCTCCTCCCTTTGATCATCTTTTCCGATTGAGCGCAAGGCATCTTCGAGTCTCGCAGGATACGCATTGTCCCATTCCGAAAGCGGTAACGGATTCGGACGTTCGGTCTTATATTTAATACAAGCCAAATCAACCCATAAATTGTGAAATTGCAAAGGTATACCGAAAGTAGTAGTCGTGGGGTCAAGATGAAGTCCGGTGCTTCCCGCAAGATTCGCAAGATCGGCCGGATATGCCCGATACCTTATTTTCCCGCCATTCGTAACCGCGACGATTGCCGCCGAGAGAATATAGATACCTCTGCGAGTCAAAACATAATAAGCGCCCCCATTATTAGTCTGGTTTGCATCGTCATTTGAAAAGTTAGCGATGATATTCGCCTCGGTAATTCCGCCAACATCATCCACTAACCTTTCCATCCCGCCAGGATAGGGTTTTAAGGGAATATATTTTAATGGGCTGTTCCCCACTTCAAAATCAGCTTCTACCGTAACAAGACGGGAAAGAATGTCATCCGGCCACGCGTATTCTCTCGCCGCGACATCCGAAGCAACCAAATCAAAAAGAACGGGAGCGGTAAAGTATTGCGAGTTCCGCTCAACGATTTTTTCGGCAAGATCGTTCTTGCTTTCGTTGGCAATCACCAAAAGATTCGCCGCCGAAAGCACGTTCGTCGAAACGTTGCCCATTCGTCGGCGAAATGAAGCAGACCATTCAGTCCCCGTCATTATTTAAGAAAATATCCCGAACCGCGATCAACGAATCTCGCGTTTTCAATTTTTACTCCCGATTTCTCTATTTCTCGGAACTTCTCCGCAGCTTCTTCTTCGGCTTTTTTCAAATCAATCGTCTCCAATTCCAGATTAAGTTGTGCCTGAACAATAAACCTCATCCAACTTTTTTATTGGCAGAAAGAATGCACGAATATGCTCCGTCAGTCGTGCGAGTTACCACTACTCGTATCATCTTGAATCCGCAATCTTTGAGATACCCCGCTCCTGACACATTGGAGCTTAACGTATGCGATGCTTTGAATGTTCCTACGGCTGTCGCAACCGCATCAAGAAATGCGATACTTGTCAGCCAATTTATCCCGTCATTCGAGCCATCCACCGCAAATACGCCGTTGCCCGAAGAAATCGAAGCCGCGAAGAAATGTAAAGTAAGGTCGTCAAGATTCTCGATGTTTACCGGATCGGACGTGGTGGTTGCGGTAACGGCATTCAATAATACTTTTTGCATTTGCTGTTTGTTAATTAACGACCTTTTTCATTCTCTTTGTCCCGCCCCGGAACTCTCAAGATTCCGAGGCAAGAAAAGAGAACGACTATGCGGCGGAGATATTCGCAAACGCGTCAATTCTCCGAAGAACAATGGTGATTTTCACTATGCCCGCACCCGTACCCGGAGCAGCCGTCCCCGCGTATTGGAATTTCTTTCCCGCACTAAGAGTTCCCGAAACTCCAACTACTGATGGGGATTTGTCCGTAGAAGCGCTTGCTCCTACATTGCGGAGCGCTCGCGTTTGGGGTGTCGTAACCAATCCCGAAACCGCAGTTTCAAAATTGGCAAGCCCAGTAGTCATCCCCGAACCCAATCCCGTAGTATTGTCGGTTCCTACGAGAAAGTTGGTTGGGCCTACGATTCCGGTAGCATCTGTTTCCACGACAATATCCTCGATATAGAATCTTCCCGAAGCCGGAGTGCTGATGTCTTTCGCGGCTACGGTAATATCCGAGGACGCAATGGTCTTCGTGATTATCACCACATCGCCTTGCTTTTGATCTGACTTCTGCTGTAATCGTCCTGGCATTAGAGTATTCCGAGCCGCCGCTTGGTCTCATCGGGTGCGCTTTGCAAATCCACATTCACTTTTTCTCCCGTGAACGGATTAACCACGATGATGTTTCGCGCGGCTCGCGCATTTGCCATTCGACTCTTTTGAACGAATTGCGCCACACTCCTCGGAAGCTCAACCTCAACTCCCATCACGATTGCGAAAAACACTCCGTTGATTCCGCAAAAATGGGTTTGCGAATTGCCTTCTTCCGATGTGGGAAAGATCACTATTCGTTCTTTCGGTTCGCCCGCAAATCGTTCTGCGGTTGCGTATGACTTCGCCGTCCCAGAAAGTTTCACAAACACGTATTGGTTTGAGATAAACTTTACCGGGTCCCCAGACACAACAGCGGGGGCAGAAACCGCTTTCGCAACGTCTTCTTCTGCTTTAGCTGCGGCTTTCGCAACGTCTTTTTCTGCTTTAGTGTTCATGTCAGTTATTGATTGTAAGGAGTTGACGAAGTGGTTACATCAATCGAAGCCGATACCCCAAAGGTAGATCTCGGAAGCACAGTGGCATAAATCGTGCTTGTTGCAAGTGTAGCCGCTACACTGCCGTCGGTATTTATCTTGTAACAGGCAACCACGTTTGCAGCAGAGACTTGACAGGTCAACGAAACCGAAGCCGTTGAAGTGCTTTCGCCCCATACCACAAAATCTCCGACAGATACCCCGGTATACCCGGTGATGGTTGTTGAAGCGGTAGAAGTTGAAAGCCCGGCAACCCCAAGCGTTCCTCCGTTCATGGAGGTACTCGATGTAATGCCATTAACTTCCGCGCGAATGTTTCGCAAACTTTCCACCGCATTGAATTGCCAGTTGTAGAGCAGCGAACTCTGCAAGGCCGTTCCATGCGTAGTTGTTGCGGTCGTTGACACGCTAATTACTCCGAGCGGAACGCTTGGTGCATCGGGCGCGATGAAGTATCCCGCCAACCCACCAACAAACAGCGAAACAAGAACAGCTATAATTATGTTTTTATTCATTGTTGTAGTGAATTGCGTTTAAGATACCGCGTGCTCGATTCTCACAATCGCGTATTCGGCTTGACGCTTAAATACCGTTGCAAGTTTCCAGCCGAACGATTCTCTCTGTTTCAGAGGATCGGTCGCGGGTTGGTGGATCATCTCGACCGAAAGTTCATCGATTTCCACCATCGCATACGCATATTGCCCGATGAGAACTGACTTATGGACAGTAACAGTTGAAGATTCCGTTGAAGCGTCCGATCCGGTCGTGATTACACGGACCGCGTAACCCGCGGCAAGAATCGTTCCCACTTCCCACGGTCCCAACTTTTCCTGCGATCCGTATTCCGCAACTCCGATCCAATTCGAATCTTTGGAAAGATCACGAACCGTCGCCGGAGAAGCGAACAATACGAATGCCATCGGAACAGGAGACGAGTTGAATCCCGATCCAGGATTAATCTGCTTTGTAATTGGCTTTGCATCGCCGTTTACGAGCGTAAGGACTGCCTCAGCGAGTTCTTCGCTATTAAGGATCATTCCTGCCGCGATAGTCGCAGTGCTAGCGGCAGTTGAAGCATATTGCACGTTATCACCAGCAATAAGCACGGTGCGCGCAAGACGATTCAGCGTCTGCCCCATCTGATCCAAAAGCAAGTCTTGTGATTCGTTGACTATGTTTTCCAAGGATGTCGCACGAAGATAATCGCTCAAGTAAAGAAAATCGCCATACTGCGAAACTGCCGCAGTTGTATCGGTTTTCGCCATTAAGCTGCCATCAGGCGTAACACCCTCGGTTAAAGCGGTCGTCGCAGGCGACAACGAAGTGAACCTGCGGAATCGTACCGTACCGCTCATTTTTGATTGAAGCGGTTTCAGGTCTGCAAACATCGCGTAAACGTAATAAGGCAAGGGTCTTTCAAGAAGTTCCCGTGCGAAATAAGCGTCTACGCCAGCAGAAACCTGGTTAGATGTGTTGACGTTCATTTATTAGATTATTAATGTACCGAGTTCGACTTATTGAGGTTCCGAAAACGATGCCTTGCCTTCTTTCAATTTCTTTTTGAAGTCGGCGTGCTTATCAGGAGTATATCCTGAAGCTTCCGGTTCTTGCGTCCGTCCCGAACCTCCCGCAGAGCTTCGCTTGGACTTATCGTCGGCTTTTGCTCCACGCTTTGCGCCCTCGGCGAGCGCGTCTTCATAGGCAAGCCCACGGAATATAAGACGAATATCAGCGTGAGAATAAACAGGATCTTTCAGAATCGCCGACCCTTCTTTCTCATACTTCCTGAATTTTTCGTTTTCGGGTTTTACAAGGAAGTTTTGAATTGCGGCTAAATCGCTCTGTGCCATCAGCCGACCATCCTGTTCTTCCTGCCACCGCAAACGATCTTCTTCACGAAGCCGCTCATACTCTTTACGGGTCAGTGGCTCGTCTTCGCCACCGCTCCCGTCTTCGCCTTCCCTTTCGTCTTTAGGCTTTTGGGTGAAAAATTGCTTTCTCGCCTCTCTTACCTCACGACGTTTTTGTGCGGCCTCCCAATACTCCGCGTTACGCTTGGGAACAACGAAATCTTTAGGCGGTGTCCCACCACCTCCCTGTTTGTTCTGGTCGTCAGCACCAGCCCCATCTTTATTTTCAGGCGCTTGAGGATCGCCCTCTCCGGCATTGCCGGGTTTTTCCTCTTCTGGCATTTTTTTGCGCCGGACTTTTACAGAGTTATTATGTCCGACATCCTCTGCCTTCGACTGGCAGGAAGCCCTTTGTGGGCTTTGCCTTGAAGAAATCATCCGCAAAAAAAGCCCGCAAATTACTTGCGAGCTTTCGGTTGTTTCCGTTACGCCCAATTTGCGGTGCAGACCGCCGATTCAATTACCTCTGTTTATACCATATTAAGTTTTATTTGCAAACAATTCCGATTTCGATGAAAACCGATCCAGTGTCCTTACCTCAATTTCAAACAGCTTTCCATTGCTTTTCCGCACTTCAATCACCGCCCAATCCGGCAATCCGCGCCATTTCTCTAAAAGATATTCTTCTTCTCTTGATAACTCCGTCATTCTTTATCATTCTTTCACTTTAATTTCTGACTCTTTTGGGTAAACATCCCATTCCGACGGATACTCTATCGCTTCCCCATTCTCATAAAAACTAATCAGATTTTCTGGCAGTTTTGAAAGTAATTCGTTGTACTTACGCCATTTCAATATCAATTCACGTTTAGTAAGCGTTATCGTTTCCCGCATTGTCTCATCTTCAGGATCAAGAGCTTTATCAGTACACCACTTGACTTGATTGTCTATTTCTTGTTTAAGAAGCCGCCAGCCGCGAGATTCTAAAAGCTGGTTTAAGTAGCCAATGTTGGAATTTTGTTTTTCTCTCATTGTCCCAATTCATTCGGTTGCGGAACACGATTTTGATTTGGCTGTCGCTTGCCGCCTAACTGATTCGCCATTGCAGGAGCTTGTGAGCCTAGCCCTTGATCCACCTGTGCTTGCGGATTCTGCACTCGGGGGAATAATTGAGGATATAACTTTTTTACAATCTCCATTTCTTCGTGAGCTTTCAAGTGTGCTTTTCTAGCTTCGCTTTCTTTCGCTTCGGCGTTAATTCTGCGATGTAAAGAATGGTCGTGCCAGATTTCAACCTTGACGGGTTTGTTTTCATTCAAATCTTCATTCTCTTTCTTCGCCAAGATTTCTTCAGCAGTTAAAGGCAATATTCGCTCTATTTGTTCACGAGTAGCAATCTGCCTTCCAAGAAAACGAAACGCATATTTTCTATCCGCTTCCGGGTCCTGAGCAATCGCCGCGACATAAGAACCAATCGCGGCGTAAGTTTTCTGTTTCTTCGCGCTCGCCACTTCTTTACTCTCGATTTTTATATCCAATCCTTGAGGATTATTAGCCACGATGTTTTCTCTTGTCAGTTTCCTCCATTGCGGCCCGAACGCGCCGGATAATCTTAACGCTTTCTCGTCTATGCCTTTTTCAAAGTTCCGCTCATAACTGTTATACCAAAATCCCCATTCGGTTTTCTCCGAAATACCCCACAAACGAGCAGTCAAAGAATAACGAGTATCAACTCCCGCAGATTGAAGCTGAACCTCGCCGAGCGTTCGCTGATCTTTTGAGGGAACGCCCTGCCTGATTTCGGGAGTTGCCAATGCCCTCTGTGTAGATTCGTCAAGAAACGCAAGTATCTGATACGCCTGGCTTCCGGGCTGGGCTTTCCGCAAAGGGAAAACAACACTTTCCCCAGCTGGGCCGTTTATAGGGATAAACTTATTGAATCCAAACTTGAAATCGGTTTGGGGAGTCACTTTCGTCTTGTCAAAAAGATACATCGGCTCAACGTCCGCCCTTGCGCTTTTCGCCAAGACATTCGCCAACATCGCGCCGAATCGCTGTTTGTCTTCGGTTAAGTCGCAAACAGACACCCCATCCCACGAATGGGACATAGGATACATATCACGCTTTACTAATGGCCATAAGTCAGTTTCAAGTGGGGTGATTCGGATAATAACGCCTCTCTCATTACCAGTCTCTACAATACACTTTTTTACCTTGTCGCCGATTCTCAAATGCGTAAGCCATCGCAAAACGCAGTAATGTTCATTTTCTCCTTCCGCACCGGAACTAAACGATTCTATGCCTTGTGCGGTTCTCCTTGACCTGTCAGCTTCATACGCAAGAGTGTTGTAATCTCCTTTGCCGTATTTTCGCAGTTTAGCGAGATTAAAGTATTCGGGATTCTCTTCCATCTCGCGCATCGTCATAAACACTTCAAGCCCGCCGAATCTCATCGCGCCACTTCCCATTCTGTCTCCATTCACGCTCTTTGCTCTCGGGTCTCGCAGGAATGACGCCGGGTCCCCAACTGTTTGAATCGGCGTTTTGCTCTTGCGATCAAACTCGTAAAACCATTTTAGCCCCCATCCATAAAATCCCACATCCCAATCCCATTGATAATCGTTCCATGGCTTCCACATTTCCTCGTAATCAAACTCCGCCAAGTAGTTCATATTCTCGGCAACCGGCGTGTCGCCTTCTTCGCGCGGCTCAAATTCAACCTGCAAGCGATCGTAATAGAGCGAAGCGATAATTGTTTGATGGTTTTGGAAGATAAGCGGATACCCCACCGCGTCTTCGGCCCTAATCTGATTATTATAAAGTTTTAACCGGGTAAGATATTTGCTTATTTTCGTTTTGAATGCGGTATATGCTTCCTGATATTCAGTTTCAATTTGATTCAAAATAAACTCGTGCTGGCCGTTCGGCTCGCCCTTAACTTTTGGTTTGATAATCTTTTCGGCCTCTTTTGAGTATCGGCTCGAAACAGCAATATCGCCATCGTTGGCGATGTCTCTTAATTTGTATAGCGAATTACTATATGACATATTTTTTATACGCTTTAATTCCCCAAGTATCTGTTTTTCTATGGCAATCCACGCATAAAGTTCGACCATTATCTATAGCAAAACGAAGTTCGGGATAATCGCAGAAGGGTTTTATGTGGTCAGCTTGAAGATTCCCTCCTCGGCTATCTCCGCACCATATACAAGTAAAATTATCCCGTTTGAAAATCGCCTCACGCCATAATTTATACTCTAATGAAGCTCTGATTTTAAGATTTATTGGCGTTATGCCCCCTTTCCAGTTGTAGTGATTACTTCCAGTCAATTCGCTTTTTCTACCTTTATTCCAAGGTACTTTCCCTTTCATCCTTAGTATTGATTCAGGAGAATATTGTCTTCCAGTCGCTGAAAGTCGCATCTTTTTCTTAGTTTCTTCCGAGTGATGTCCACCAAATAAAGGATGTAATTCACCAGATATTTCCGGCCGCTTTTTCCCCTTACTCCATACAACATGATGCATTTTGGAAGTATCTTTTATCTTCCAGTGTCTCCCCTTATTCTTTCCTGGCCTTCCTTTTTGTGCTTCGCTAATCTTCCTCTTGGTTTCTTCGGATAACTTTCTTCCTTTATGCGACTTACTTATTTTCTCTCTTACCTCTAAAGAACGTGGCCCAAACTTCTGTACCCCCTTTTTGCCCTTGTTCCAAGGAGTATGTCCCTTATGCGCTTCGCTTAATTTAATGCGATGTGCTGTAGACAATTTTTTCCCTTTCCAATATCCTGCCACTTAATTTAGTATTGTGTTTATTCTCCTTTACGATATTTCGATTGCGGAACTTTTTTCACTCCGCTCTCGTTTGAGGATTGATACTTCGGTTGCTTTCCCTTGCGAACCCCGGACGAAGCGCCGAGCTTCTGATATTTCGGCTGTCTATCTATTGTTCTTGGCATCTAAATATAAATTAAGTTTTGCGACCTTTCAAAATGTCTATTATTTTGAATGATACTTTGATTGCCTTTTATGACGCGGCATCGGCATTCCTGCTTTCCGCATCGCAATCGCAACGGCTTGTTTTTGCGGCCTTCCAGAATGCATCAACTCGGATATGTTCTCACTGACAACTTTTTTTGACCTTCCCTTACGAAGAGGCATTTGAACAATTATACCATAAATGTTTTCCTTTGCAAAAACTCAATAAGGATCGGCGGACTTGCTTTCGGAGTTCCTTAACATATTTAAAACTGCCTCATCTCTTACTTGCGGCACACTCATCATCACCACATATCGAAGCGCATCAAGAGCGTGATCGTTGAATTTAATCGGTTTTTCCTTGCGATCTATGTCGTTTTCCATATCATCATCATACGAATATGTTTCAAACTCCGAGATAAGATTTCTACATCGTGTNTGAACTTTGATTCTGCCCGCAATAAGAAGCTCTCGTATCCTCTGAATCCCGGAAACAACGCTGTCTTTCCCCTTGACAACCTCTCTCACGTTCACTCCTGCATTTTTAAGTTCCTCAATAGCACTCGGACTTTCAGGATCAGGATATACTGCCGAAAAATTACCTTGCGCTACATATTCTGCAATTTGCCGCTCGGTTCTGCCTTTTTTATACCATTCCTCTTCAATATAAAACATATCATCGCGTACCCGTATGTGAAGAATTGCGGCGGGATTTGTGTAGCCAAAATCTATACCTGCAACTTTCGTCCATTTTTCAGTAATGAGCGCTTCTTCTCCTGAATAAATATGCCTCTCTCTCTTAAACTCTTTATACACAAGACCCTCTGTTTTTGTGAAATCGGCAAGGTACTCCTGACTAAATCTGTCGGGAGTCATCTGAATACGAGCCGTTTCTATTTCTTCTCTCGGAATATGTGGGTTGTCATAAGTAGTAAAATGAAAACTCTTGAAATCTTTGTCAGTTAATTCAAGATTCGCAAGATCAAAAAAGTGATTGTACCCTTTTGGCGTTGAACAAAAAAGTACCTCTCCTTGCGTATCGGTAAGTGTGGGTCGGATAACTTCCTGCCAATACATCCAAAACGCTCTCATCATCGCAACCTCGTCAATTACGATAAAATCAAATGCTTGCCCTCGTAAGTTCTCAACGCTTTCCCATCCTCGGAATAAAATAATGGACTCACCGCCGCGAATAGTACGAGTCCTTATCTCTAACCTTGATTCGTTTGTTTGAATAATCAAAGAACCGAGTTCTTTCTTTATCATTTCCCACGCAATATCTCGCGCGTGTTGATATGTTGGCGCGACATAACAAACCCGCGTTGGCTTTGAAACCGCAACGGCTTTTATTTCCTTAACGGCTAATGTCGTCTTCCCTCCCCGTCTTCCGATTCTCAATACTCGGAAGCGGTGTCGATCCTCCGCTACTTGATTCTGTATCGGAGTTAATACCTCGCTTCCGTGCGAGAGATTCAGGGAGGACAACAATGATGTTGGTTTGGTTTCCTCCATTGCCTTTCTCCGAATAATGTTCCTTGCCGACCGTTTTTGCTATAAACTCCGAAGCATTGCCACGAGAAATTAGAACCTTTGAGCTTAATACCTTGTACGGCTTTTTTGTTTTCTTGTTTATGATTGGGCCGAATGGCCCTATCGCGTCTTGGTAAATATCTAAATCCAAAACTTGTTCAAGGTTTTTCTCCGCCTTGACAAGTAGCCGTTTCCTACGCCCTATAGCTTCCCCTAACCAATCTGGCATCAAGGCGGTTATGTTGTCCGCGTATTTCTTTGTGAACCCTACAGCCAAAGCTGAATTTTTTGCATCCGAATATGTCTTACTTTTCGGATCAAGATAGTTCACCAGAAACCTTATTTGCCTGTCATCAAGATTTTTCTTACCTGCCATTCTAGTCATTTGAATTTCCCCTTAACGCATTTCCACCGCGTTCCACCTCTTTAACAACCTCTCGTGCCACCGCTTTTGCCCTTTCACTTGCCATTTTTGTTTTTTACTCCGATTTTTACCTTTTCAACTATTTGCTCCAATTCGCTTAGCGAAAGAATGCCGTGTAAAAAATCGCCATACCACTTTCCCTTCAAATAAACAAAATAGCCGCAAATTCCATCCTTGGAAAAAACAATCTGATTCTTACTCCCCAATACGACTTGTTGTTTCATTTTGTTTAATCTTCAACTTTATCCTCCTCCATATCGCCATCCACGCCGACCAAAAAATCCACTTTAGGGGCATTCGTTCCAAACTAATCTGGAATATCGCCGAAATAAATTGAGGNTTNTGCGTAGCGNCCTTNTGAATTTCTAACGCCCTTTTTTCAATTTCTTTTTGCCGATCGTATTTTCGGGACATCGGTGAGTGTCAGGATTAAAATACCCGACCATTTCACATTTACGGCATTTTGCAAGACGATAAGGAAATTCGCCTTGCTGGTCTCGCTCCTCATACTGTTTACTAAGATGTTCCATAAAAAAGCTATCCTTTCCCTTCAACTGCTTTCCAATCGCACAAACAATTTCTACGGCATATTTTAAGGGCGGTTTCAAACGGCTCACAGCTTACATCGGGGAGAACAATCCCCGGCGTTTCTATCACCACCTCTCTCTTTGACTGCCACCATCCCCAAATGAACACTGCAAAAAGAATCAGCAATCCGAGAAACAAATATCTAGCAACAAGTTTCATAGATTTTTATTATATATCAAAATATCTGAAAAGTCAAGAAACGCTCATCGCCCTGTTTTTCCGCCATAATACAATGTAGCATCTTTCGCACAAATCCTTTACCCTCCGACCGCGAGAAAGACAAATAGGAACATTGCAGGATAAACATTTTTGTTTGTCTTCATACTGTTTTCTCAAAACAGGCCTTCGGTATATGCCGCAAAAAGGACATTGCGCAAAATCTATTATGAGCGATTGTATCGAACGACTGCTTTTCAGCACATCATAAAACCTTTGACATCCTTCGCACCGCATCGATACCGTCCCGTTCATCGAAGCTGAAAATAAAGAATAAGAAATGCGACGATGAACATGAAGTAAATAAAAACTTTGCGAATCATTGCACCTTTTGAAATCCGTGTACTCGGACCTCCTCAACGCTGCGAGACGGCGGCACCTCCTTAATTCTATACCTCACGAACCCTTTTGTTAAATCCCGCTCAATAAAGCCGTCGTTTTCCAACTCTCTCAAGCGGCGCGAAACATTTGAGGGCTTGTAAGAAGATATGTCCGCCATATAACGTTCCAATGTTCCTCCGGCGATCCAGTCCTTACCGGAGTATTTTTGAATCTGCAAAAAGTTAATGAGTTCTTGCTTGGCGGTCATCGTAGCGAAAACGGAATGGTAAACCTTTCTATAATCCGTTCCAGTTCTTTCCTTGTATAGGATTGCCACTTGATTTTCTTCAAACGTTCCATCGTAGCCAACCACTCTCTCCCGCACCGGATAGAATAAATAGCCACGACATTGTGGTCTCCGAAAATGATTCTAGAATGGCACTTGTGGCAGAGAAAAATAAGGTTGTCGAAATTAAACCTTCCCGCATTTGACTTTGATTTCTCGATATGGTGATGACATACTTGGTACTTTTTCCCGCATACTTCGCATTTCCGGTCAGGATAGAATGCGCGGTAATAATCTTGCAATGCGCGGTCGGCCTTATCCAACATCGCCTTGCTCTTACTTCGCCTACGAATGGGAGTCCGGCGGATCACGTGTGGAGCGCTTGCCTTTCCCGTTCGACTTCCTCCCTCCCGTCCTTGGTTAAACACCTGTCGCAGTATTTCCTCTGTTTTCTGCCAACTTCCTCGCCACAG
>C687J35021_10000591_pt1 | contig 28470 bp, 26 predicted proteins | sample RifCSPhighO2_12_FD_35021 | JGI IMG/M metagenome (IMG submission 35021) | reverse complement strand
AAGAAAGTTACCTTTGTTTGATTAAGATTTCGACACCTTTATCAAAACGGGTAACTTTCTCTTTTTCAAGAAGAATGTACGATCAAGTCTGAACTAATACATATAAGCTCCTATTTTTGTGGAATCAGCGCATGCGCTTGCCGATCTGCAATGACCTGACGGCATTGCTTGGTGTCATAAGCTCCATCGGTATAAACAGAGTCAATCCGCTCATCTTGTGGAGTCTGATTAAGTAAATCACCAAGCACCTGGGAATCACTGACATTATTGGTTGTAAGCTGAACTGCTCGTATTTGCAGGGTTTTAGCATCTATACCAATATGTAATTTACGCCATTGGCGACGATATTGAGGTCCATGTTTCTTGCGTTTCCATTCACCCTCATCTAGAAACTTCATGCTTGAAGAGTCCATGAGTAGATGCAGCCCATCGCTACTTTTTTGGTAGCTAATTGCAATATCAATATGCTTTTGTCTTCTGCACAGTGTGGAGTACGAATATCACTGATATTCGGGGCTGCTCAGCCACAAATTTTAATCAGACTTTGCACAAAGCCAGTGACCATACGTAAATACAGACGGAATAAGGATTTAATCATTAAGCAGCATTGGATGGCAGCGTCGGAGTAGGTTTGATTTCGTCCTTGTTTGCCTTTTGATTGAGCATACCATTACATAGCTGGATCAAACCAAATGGCAATATTTACATGATTAATGAGAGCTCGGTTATATGAAGACCAAGTGGTTGTATGATAAATTTTAGGTGTAGGCTTATTCATTTGAAAATTATATTGTGGAATAAGCCTTAGATATAGGTTTGTGTAACAAAGCCGAGCTCAAATGAGACCCCATATTTAACATGGTCAAAATATTAGCTAAACGATCAGCTAATCGCTCATGAGTAGAACTATTTTGTTTCATCAATCAATAAGCAAATTTATGTGGGTACATGGACAGATTGTGTCATCGTTATCAATCTTTTACTCTTATTTATTAAAAATTTTAAATGTTGTTTAAAGTTCATTTTATTTCATTAAATAATACAAATTCTCATCTTTGCTGATCGGATAGCGTCAATTGAACTAAAAACCTAACTCATTTATTTTAAAGCTTTTTAATTGAATAAAAAAATTCATTGACCCAATTTTGACCTAAATTAGATTTAGTGCATTGAATCACTTTAAAATCTTGTTCAAATCCGAATTCAGGATTTGAAGTGACGTACGGCATTATAGCAGAAAATTATACTTAAAAATAAATACAATGTTATAACATTACAATTAACTCATTATGATATTAATAATCACATCAAACTCAGTACAGTTCAATTTTTTAATTTGTACTTTTGCTTAGGACTCTTAGGCTTATCAGGAAGGGTACGTTCAATCACACCTGCTTCTAATGCTGGAGTTAAATAATTTTTTTGGAATGTGGCTCGATGGGACAAGTCTAATAGAGCCATAAGCTCAGCTAAGCTATATTCCTTCTGCTCCATCTTCTGGACGAGACGTTTAACTTGATCGCTAACTTGTACGCTAGCTTGAGCGGTATCTTGATCGCTGGCATCAGAACTGAGTATTGCATCTAGAATCATCTGCAAAATAAACTCAATAAAAGGTGCAGAATCTGAGCGATCTGTGCTCGCTTGCAATGCATCGTAATAAGCTTTTTGGTTTTGATAAATCAAGCTTTCTACAGGGATATTGAGAAAAATAGGATTCCATTGGCTTAAGATTAAAGTTTGCCATAAACGCCCCATCCGCCCATTGCCATCAGCAAATGGGTGTATGAACTCAAACTCATAATGAAAAACTGAACTTTTAATCAGAGGGTGCTCGTTGCCTTCTGCTAACCAGTGTAACAACTCCCCCATTAAGCGCTGGACTTGATTTGCAGGCGGAGCCATATGCACGACTCGATCCCCTGACATCACACCAACACCACCATGGCGGTACTGTCCAACCTCATCAATCAGTCCTGTCATCAATATTTGATGTGCTTTCAGCAAATGAGATTCTTGATCAGGATTCCAATCTTGAATTTCCTCATATGCCTTTAGGGCATTACGCACCTCTTGAACTTCTTTAGGTGGAGCGATAATGGTCTTGCCATTCAGGATCGCTGTGATTTGCTCTGTACTCAGGGTATTCCCTTCAATTGCTAAAGACCCTTGAATCGTTCGAATACGATTGGCTTTTCGCAATTTAAGGCTATCTTGGATTTGGGTTAATGCAGTCAAACGCCCTATTGATTCACTAATTTGTGCAATCAAGTGAATAATCTTAGAGGTGATCGTATAAGGCGGTTGATATCTCATGCCATTCCTCATTGATGTAAAAACAAAGCACAGTTGATTAAACTCTAAAATATTAATATTTCATAGCTTAGTGAGTAATATCTGCTATCAACATGCTTATCTTTTCTGAAACAGTGAGCTCACTAATCACTATTTGTTTTAAAATAAACCTTGCATTCTCGTTAAAATACGTAGGTTTCTTCATTACAGGACAGCATTATGTTTATTCATGCCGACTTCTCGAAACCCGTCATCATCAAGCCAGAGGATTACCATTGGGTGAAATCTCTAGGAGGTGAAGTCGATAGAATGATGCTTGATCGTATTGGCGATGAGAAAGCACGTGCAACTAGTCTTGTGAAATATGCACCAGAATCTGCCTTTCCTGAACATCAGCATCCTTTGGGTGAAGAAGTCCTTATATTGTCAGGCATTTTTACCGAGAATGCTGAAGATGATTATCCGGCAGGCTGGTATTTACGTAATCCCCATCATTCAACTCATCAGGTTTCCAGTAAAGCAGGTTGTTTAATCTTTGTGAAACTGATGCAAATGACTGAACATGAGAGAGAGCCCACCCGGATTAATACCAATGATCCAGCGAATTGGAAGCTTACCGAACATCGGATGATATGCCCGTTATTCCAATCGGAACATGAGCAGACCTATTTAGAAAAGCTAAAACCTGATCAAATTTTCGTAGAGAAATCAGAACAAGGGATTGAATTGTTCATTATTAAAGGTCAATTATTTTGCGGCACTGAAATATATCCAGCAGGTTCGTGGGTCCGTCTTCCCCTCAATAGTGCTGCTAAATTTCAGGCAGGTCCATCAGGCGCAACGCTTTATGTCAAAACTGGTCATCTACAACATGCCATAGATGTGTGGGTGAAATGAACAATAATGTGTTTCCAAAATGAAGCTGTCTCGTGTCTAGAATACTTGGAGCAGTCCACTTACCATTTTTAAAACCCATACAAAATGTAATGATATATCACTACATTTCTGATCTTTCTTTTTTCATGTATGATCGACTAAGACAAATTCAGGGATAAGGTTATGTTTGAAACTATTGATGATTTAAAGAAAAAATTAGATCAACATCGCCCTCTCTCTCCGTCAATTGTCAAAAATTTACAAGAAGATCTTATTGTCCGCTGGACCTATCATTCCAATGCAATTGAAGGTAATACACTCACCCTGCTAGAAACAAAAGTAGTACTCGAAGGTATTACTGTTGGTGGAAAGGCATTAAGAGAACACTTCGAAGCGATCAACCATAGAAATGCAATTTACTATGTTGAAGATATCATTCGGAAAGAGGAGCCTTTTTCTGAATGGCAAATTCGTAATATCCATCAGCTTATCTTAAAAAATATTGATGATGATAATGCTGGACGTTATCGTCAGCAAAATGTCCTGATATCAGGTGCGACGTCTACCCCGCCTGATTACACGTTATTAAATGACAAGATGGTTCAATTCGTAGACTGGTATAATAGTGAAGCACATAAGCTGCATCCAATTGAACGTGCAGCCAAAGTACATGCTGATTTTGTAGGTATCCATCCATTCATTGATGGCAATGGCCGTACATCACGTCTATTGATGAACCTCGAATTGATTAAAGCTGGTTATCCTCCTTGTGTAATAACAGTTGAAAACCGATTGGCCTACTATGAGGCCCTAGATCAATGGATGGCTTATGGAAAAACTGAAGCATTTATCCAGTTGGTTTCCGAAGCTGTACTTGAAGGGTTTAAACCTTATCAGGTGGTTTTAGGAATATAGTTATTCTATAGCTATTTATTTAATGATAATAATATTATAACTCTCATGACTTAATGATGACTATGGACTTAAAATTCTTCTAGTAAAGAAACTTATACTTTATCTCTAATTTTCGTAGAACTAATTATTTTAGGTTTTTCCTGCATATGCACTTGATTATACTAGGTTTTCGATATGAATAAGAAAGGCTCATCAATTACCAGAGTTTTAGATATTATTGAGGCTATCTCAACCGCAAAGCATCCTCCTACACCTTTGGACCTTTCTATTGAGCTAGATATTCCAAAACCAAGTATCCATCGTTTACTTCAAACTTTGGAGCAAGAAAAATTCATTAAATTAGATATTTACGGTGGTTATATTGTAGGTGATAGGACTTACAAGTTGCTAATGAGCGCTTGGGAGCAAGAACCTAAAAAAATAGAAAGACTAGCAATTCTGCAAAAACTATCAGATCAAACTAATGAAACTTGTGGAATTGCCATCCTTAATAATAATCAAATGCTTTATACAGATCGAGTACAAGCAAATTGGCCATTACAAGTGTACTTACCTATTGGATCTACCGTACCATTATGGTGTACATCTAGTGGAAAACTTTTTTTAAGTTTTCAACCGGAAAGTCGAAGAAAAAATATAATAGAACACCTTCCTATTACACAGCTTACTAAAAATACTATTACTGATCCTGTGATGCTTGAAGAAAATTTGAATCATATTTTCTTAAATAAACTTGGAACTGATAATGAAGAGTTTATTTCAGGAATGGTCGCATGCTCTGTTCCCATCCACAAGGGAGATACAATCATTGCATGCTTATATGTCCATGCCCCAACGATACGAAAATCTCTTGATGATTTATTAAGTTTTGAATCGGTACTACGTCAGGCTGCGAACGATTTAAGTAAATTGATTAATATTGATTAAAAAAGCAAGTCATGATGACTTGCTTTTTGTTCAGCATAAAAACATTAGTTCAGCGTTGGCATTGAGAATTGAGCACCCTCACGAACATTAGCGGTTGGCCAACGTTGTGTAATCGTTTTACGACGGGTGTAAAAACGTGCACCATCTGGACCATAAGCATTTAAATCACCAAATAATGAGCGCTTCCAGCCACCAAAACTATGATAAGCCACAGGGACTGGCAATGGGATATTAATTCCTACCATTCCGACCTTAATATTGTCACTGAAGTAACGAGCTGCTTCCCCATCACGTGTATAAATACAAGTACCATTGCCGTATTCATGATCATCAATCAGATTCATAGCTTCTTGCATGGTTTTTACACGTATAACCTGTAGTACAGGACCGAAAATTTCTTCTTTATAACTAGTCATTTCAGGAGTCACTTGATCGATTAGCGTGGCTCCCACATAGAATCCCTTTTCGTAACCAACTGGAGCTGCATCTCGACCATCAACAACAATCGTTGCACCTTGCTCTTCTGCACTGTTGATATAACCCACAACTTTAGCTTTATGCTGGGCTGTAATCACAGGACCGAAATCATTTTCTTTTTCTGAATATGCCCCATATTTTAACGATGCCATAGCTTCAGAGAGCTTAGAAATCATCAAATCAGCAACATCATCGCCTACGGCAACAGCGACTGAAAGAGCCATACAACGCTCACCTGATGAACCAAAAGCAGCACCTAATAAAGAGCTTACTACATTATCAATATCAGCATCAGGCATAACAATCGCATGGTTTTTTGCACCGCCAAGTGCTTGGCATCTTTTCCCAGTAGCAGTTGCTGTCTTATAAATATATTCAGCTATCGGTGTCGAGCCAACGAAGCTTATAGCCTGTACTCGAGAATCTAAAAGTAAGGTATCAACAGCCTCTTTATCTCCATTTACAACATTTAGTACGCCATCAGGTAGACCAGCTTCTTTCAGTAATTGTGCAATATACAAAGTTGATGATGGATCACGCTCAGATGGTTTAAGAACAAAAGTATTTCCACAAACAATTGCCATCGGGAACATCCAAAGTGGAACCATGACTGGGAAATTAAATGGAGTAATACCTGCAACGACACCTAAAGGCTGGAACTCACTCCATGAATCGATACTTGGACCTACGTTTTTACTGAATTCACCTTTTAAAAATTCAGGGGCACTGCAAGCATACTCAACATTTTCAATACCACGCTGTAATTCACCGGCAGCATCATGCACAATTTTTCCGTGTTCTTCGCCAATAAGTTTGCAAATTTTTTCAGCATTGTCCTCAAGAAGTTCTTTGAATTTAAACATGACGCGGGCGCGTTTAATGACAGGAGTATTACGCCATTCAGGAAAAGCAGCTTCGGCAGCAGAAATAGCTTCTTCAACGGTTGCTTTACCGGCTAGCCCTACTTCTTTACTTTGTTCACCTGTTGATGGATTGTAAACAGGCTGCGTTCTTGTATGATTGGTATTCAATACGCCGTTAATAAAATGTCCGATCAATTCCATGTGAATCTGTCCTCTTTATATAAAAAATAATTAAAGCTAATTGAAAAATGCATTACCACAATTGCTTATAGAGCGAAATCATTTCAGCAATTGTAGGAGTTATTGGGTTATTAGATGGAGAGCCAGATGCTATTGCCTGCTCAGCCATTGTTTGTACAACTTCATCAAAATATTTTCTATCCACCCCGAACTCAGCCAGAGTTGGAACTTTTAAATCTTTATTAATTTCAGCCAATGCTTGTACTAGCTTTTGATTTGCGACTTCATGGGAATCATCAATATGTGCAACACCCATTGCTTTTGCACAGTCTGCATAACGTTCAGGTGCAGCTTGTATTGAAAACTCAGTAATCATAGGAAGTAACATTGCATTCGATAGGCCATGAGGTACATGGAAAAAAGCACCGATCGGTCGACTCATCCCATGAACCAATGCAACAGAAGCATTTGAAAATGCAATGCCTGCAAATGTGGAACCAAGCATCATCTTTTCACGTGCAGATTCATTACCCGGCTCATGATAAGCAATTTGTAAGTTAGGTCCGATTAGTTTCATCGCTGCAATTGCTTGGGCATCACTATATGGACTTGCTTTTTTACTAACATATGCTTCAATTGCATGTGTTAGTGCATCAATCCCAGTATCTGCCGTAGTTCTAGCAGGTAAAGACATCGTTAACTCATAGTCGATAATTGCTGCAATGGGTAAGAATCCAAGCCCAGCACAAAGCATTTTTTCACTGGTCTTATCATCAGTAATGATTGTAAAACGAGTACATTCAGAACCTGTTCCCGCTGTAGTTGGGATTGCAATAATTGGCAGTCCGATCTCGTTGACCTGTCTGGGAAATTTATAATCTCTTATCTCTCCCCCAAACTTACTTAAAATACTGATAGCCTTAGCACTGTCGATAGGGCTTCCGCCACCTACAGCAATAATGGCATCATATTGGTGCGTTTTGACATGATTCACTCCAGCTTCAATTGAAGCTGAAGTCGGCTCAGGAATCGTTTCATCAAAATAGTCACTCTCGATGTTTTCTGCCTTAAGTAAATTTTGAATCTGATCAATATATCCCAGTGAAACCATCATTTTATCAGTGATGATTAATGGTCTTTTCGCTCCTAAGCTATTCAAAATCTCAGGAAGATGACTTCTAGCATTTTTCCCGACTTGCATAATTCGTGGAAGGTTAATTGAATGAGACATTTTAAATTCACCATAAATTATTGAAGTAATTAACTTTCTAGAATGATCCGAACATAGTTCCGAGGGTAATTACCCCTGCTAAAGCAATGAGTGGAATTACAACAGCGACAATAAACATGTCGTAATAAGATTGTTTATGCGTTAAGCCACATAATGTGATAATGGTAATTACTGCACCATTATGGGGAAGCGAATCTAAGGCACCAGATGCCATAGAGGCTACTCTGTGCATAAGTTCTAATGAAATACCATTATCTATTGCTAAATTTTTATAGGTTTCCCCCATAGTATTTAAAGCAATACTTAAGCCGCCTGATGCTGAGCCTGTAATCCCAGCCAGTACATTAATAACAATAGCTTCAGAGATAAGAGGATTGTCTGGTGCAATACCAACTAAGAAATCACGTAGAATAATGAAGCCAGCCAATGATGCTATAACTGAACCATAACCAACTTCTGATGCTGTATTAAAAATAGGTAAGAACGAAGATGAGACCCCTTGTTGTATTGAGTCTTTAATATTTACGATCGCTTTCCAATTTAAAATAATGATAGTTAAACATGCTAAGACCAGAGCACAAATAATTGCCCAAAGCCCTACAACTGAGTTTAATGAAACATTACCGAATTTATCAGTTGCTAAATATGCTGTATCGAGTGAAGGTAAGATTATTTTAGTAAGAACCAAGTTAGTAATTATTACTACTAAAATGGGAGCAAAAGCAATGGTAAGGCTTGGACCCGAAGTGGTCAATGCACCGTCATTGCTATGGATTTCAACATGATTGCCATAACCTTCTTTTAGAGAATCTGCTTTGGCAATACGCTTATTTAACCACCACATTCCTGTAATTATAATAAAGATAGAGGATAAAACTCCTAAGCCAGGTGCAGCGTATAAATCAGTATTAAAAAACGGCATTGGAATTGCATTTTGAATTGCAGGCGTTCCGGGTAATGCTGTCATTGTAAAAGTTAAAGCACCCAACATAATTGCAGCTGGAATTAATCTTTTCGGAATTCCAAGTTTTTTGAATAGTGCTGATGCTATCGGGAAAACTGCAAAACCAACAACAAATAGTGATACACCACCATAAGTTAAAATTGCACATGAGAGCACAATCGAAAGCATAGCTCTTTTATGCCCTAATTTTTCGACGAAAAAATTGGCAATAGTTCGTGCAGAGCCAGAGTCATCCATTAGCTTCCCAAATATTGCACCTAGCAAAAAAAGTGGGAAATATTTAATTATGTACCCGCCTAAGCCGGTCATAAAAATTTGAGAATAAAATCCAAGTAATTCATTACTCAATCCACTCCAAGCAACAGCAAACAGTGCAAGCAGTGGAGCCAGAACAATTACGCTAAATCCTTTATATGCCAGATACATCAGCAGTATTAGGGACAAGACTATTCCAATTAGTCCTACCATTTTTTATACATCCCATTCTTATGTTCTTCGTATAATGATACGTTTCGTATCATTATTAATGTATATAATTTAATCTAAACCAAGTCAATATAAAATTTAAATTCTAGACCTTAGTTGTATAAATTAATGATTCTGAGAGTTCTTAAGAAGGATATTTGCATGCTCTACATATTAAAATAATAATAATTTCATAAACTTATAAATTATTAATTAATTCATGACTTAACTAATTTTTTTAATATTCAAGATAGTTTTGGTTAAAAATCATTTGGCTTACTACAATATTTTTAATCAATAAGTAGCTTATAGAAGACTCAACATTTTAGTCAGTTGGTTGCCAAGGCTGTTCTGGAAGGGTTTAAATCTTATCAAATTGTATTAAATATGGGGCTTTGGAAATCGTCTAAATTTTTTTTAGATTGAGATGGTGACAGATGAACTACCACCTTACTCATTAATAAATCTAAATTTTTATAATTGCTTTGGCCCAATTATTACCTCTATTAAAGTCCCACATAAAACTTCTCAATCAACTGTCTTGTTTTTACCATTAAATTGGTTAGCACATTGTCTCGCTCAAACAGCTTCACTTTGAAGTTAGGCAACTCTTTCATTTCTTCTTTACGTGGCAAGCGTTGATTGAACTCGTAATTATCCAAGACCTGTTTCAACACTTCAGGTTTTAGGTTTTCTTGCTCACAGAAATATTGATAAGCCTGTTCCTTCTCTGCATCCCAGAACTGAGCAAAGGCTGTTTGTACACTCTGTCCATTGATCATTTTCGGCATATTTTCTTCGATGAATTTTTGGATCAAGTCTTGTTTGTTATGCAAGCTAATATCACTGCCAATCAGATCATGTACTTGAGCTTCGTATTTCTTACGCTGCTCATCTGTTTCAGCATTCACTGCCATCTGTAACAGTGTCAGGATATAACCCACATTAATGCGGTCACTGTGCAGTAAATCCAATTGGAAATCGACATCATCTAAAACCGATACTTTTTCTTTCTTGGTGGTTTTTCGAATCGCACGACAGAGATCGGCATATTTAGATGCAAAATTCGCAAAGTGCTGTTTATCAAGCTTAGTGTCGTCTTGATCATATTCAATGAAAGTTTGTAGCTGGGCGTTGTAGCGCATCACTTCACGGAATGCCTTGAGGAACTCTAGTTGTTGATCTTCTGTGACTAAATCATCTACTGTTTGATAATCAGGCGTAATACTGAGTAGCTTTTCAACCGCTTGCTCATAATCTTGTTTGATTTCATCAAAACTTGGGACAAGTACAGTCTTCCGTGCTTCTTTATTGGAAAATAATGCCAATGCTTCATCTGTGGCGCGTTTCAGATTACGGAAACAGATGATATTGCCAAATGGTTTTTTATCGTTGTAGACACGGTTGGTACGAGAGAATGCTTGAATCAAGCCATGATATTTTAGGTTTTTATCGACATACAAGGTATTTAGCGGCTTTGAGTCAAAACCTGTAAGGAACATATTTACGACCAGTAAAATATCAATCTGCTTTTTCTTTACCCGATCCGCAATATCACGGTAATAGGCATAGAATCCATCACCAGAGTTATAATTCGTGCCGAACTGAGCATTATAGTTGGCAATGTAGCGATCCAACTTGTCACGACTAGACTGATTGATTTGGTTCGGAGCATCTGTCGACTCTTCCTGAATCAATCCATTTTGGTCGTTGTTCTCAACAGCTTCATTCGCACCGTAGGAGAAAATGGTCGCAATGGTGAGAGGTTTAAATAATCGCCCCTCCGCTTCGTCTTGTTGTTGCTTCTCAGCTTGTACCTTTTCAAACAGTTCATAATACTGCGTTAAGGTATCCACTGAACTGACACAAAACATTGCGGTAAATTCACGGTTTTTGGTTTTGGTATCATGCGTATCAACGATATAACGAGCAATCATTTCTAATCGCTGCGGATTGTCATATAGCTCTTGGGTATCAATCCCCTCGACATCATCCTCATAGTCGAGATTGTTTTGCATACCCTTGACAGTAAATTTACCTCGGTAATCAATTTGGAACTGCAATACGTTTCGATCTCGAATTGCATCCACAATCACATATTGATGTAAGCACTGATTGAACAGGTAGTCTGTGGTGAGTTTTAAACCTGCTTTGCTTTGGCTGTTCTTTTCAAAAATAGGCGTACCGGTAAAACCAAACATTTGTGCATTGCTGAAGAATTTTTTGATGTTCTGATGGGTCTCACCAAATTGACTGCGATGACATTCATCAAAGATAAAGACCACTTTTTTATTTTTAAGATAATCAATCGATTCTAAATAACGGTCTGTGCTGATGGCCCGATTGAGTTTTTGGATGGTGGTCACAATCAGTTTGTCATGACGTTGATCCAGCTGTTTCACCAAGGTCGATGTATTATCAGTGCTGTCCACGCTTTCGGCTTTAAAGGCATTAAATTCACGTGAGGTTTGCGTGTCGAGGTCATTACGATCCACCACAAACAACACCTTTTCCACATCAGGCATTTGCATGATGATCTGACTGGCTTTAAAAGAAGTCAGGGTTTTGCCTGAACCTGTAGTGTGCCAGATATAGCCGTTCTGATTGGAGTTTTGCACATGCTCCACAATTTTCTGTACTGCATAAATCTGATAGGGACGCAGCACCATCAGGCTTTTGGTGGTTTCTAGCAGCACCATGTACTGGGTCAGCATTTGGGTCAGATGCTTCTGATTGAAAAAAGCTTCGGCAAAGTCGACAATTTCATTGATGTGTTTGTTATGGACATCCGCCCAGGGAAAGGCAAACTCGATGCCTGTGGTGCCGTTGGAGTAATAACGGGTATTGGCACCATTACTAATCACAAAAAGCTGAATAAAACCAAATAATCCTTGCCCTGCCCAATAGGCTTCACGAATATAGCGTTGCGTTTGATTAAAGGCTTCGGCAATTTCCATGCCGCGTTTTTTCAGCTCGATCTGTACCAAAGGTAAACCATTGACCAGTAAGGTCACATCGAAACGGCTGGTGCGGCCATTATAGTCACGGTGATCGATGGTGATTTGATTGGTCACCTGATAGATGTTCTTGCTTGGATCATCAGACAGGAAAAAAAGGTGTTTACTGGTACCATCATCAAATTTGACTGGGAACAGATCACGCAGATTTTTGGCGCGCTCAAATACTGTGCCCGTATTTAAAAAACTGATGACCTGTTTCCATTCAGTTTCTGACATGGATGCAAGTCCGTTGGCACGTTCAATTTGTGTTTTGAGATTAGACAGTAGTTGGCGTTCATCTTTAATCGTGACGATTGAATAGCCCAAGCCTTTTAGCTGTGCAATCAGTTCATTTTCAAGTTGATATTCGCTTTGTACTGTCATTTCACCCTCTAATCTTTTAAATTATACACTTCAATCTTTATTATCTATAATCAAGAACTTAAGCAACTTTGATACCTTGCGCATCAAGATAATTATCTAACTCTTCTGAGTACGCATCATAATCTTGCTCAAACAATGCCTTGCTATAACTTAAACCACTAGGTAATTCAAATTGCTCATCAAGAAAATCATTAAATTCAAGATAGTCCTCGTAACGATAACTTTGTGTGTAAGAGAGATCAATTTTAAGTAGAAGAAGAAGCAATATATATGATAATCGATCTGTTGTTTGTGCAATAATCTGAGCTAATTCCACTCCAACTGAATAACTCTTTGGAAGAATTTTGCCGTGAGATATCTCACCAACATTATTTCTCATCTCCCCCAGAAAACGTATCCATTGATTAAGTGCTGAAAAATAATTTTCTATGTCGCTTTTTGGCATTGCATTTTCAATTGCTGAATGTTCGTAAATGCACTCCTTAGCTTTTTTAAACAAGCGCCCTAAATCCAATAAATTAATATCCTTGGCGTTTTCATACGGTCTAAGTTTTAAAATAATATTTTTAGCTATCGCTTCTATAAATGATTTACTACATTCAATCAGTGTATCTCCACACTGATTAGTTTGTTGATCAATTTGATTTAATAATCTTTCTAAATCTTGCAACCATTTATGTTTAGATGAATGTAGTGCTATAAGTTCTCTGGATTTTTTCATAACAAAACCTATATAAACATCTGCTGCAACAAGCCTTTTTTCCAAGTTTTCGCTTGTTCAATTTGCTGTGCCACCACTTCAATTTTTTGGTCAATGGCAGATAAGAAATTGGCGATTTTGGTTTGTTCTTCTAAACAAGGGTAACTGATTTCATAATCTTGAATTTGCTTTCCACTTATATGAGGAATACCAGAGCTGGTTTTAACTTGATCTACATATCTATGAAATTCTTTTGATATGATCCATTGATAAACATATTGAATATTTGTATTTGCTTTTTCACGCAAAATACAAACACGCTGAACAAGTAAAGAGCCTGCATCTTTTTCTGTGACAAAAGCAGAGTTGCGTCCTACTTTGGAACCATCCATGCTCAGGACAATGTCATTAACTCTGACAAAATACTTTTCTAATTTGGAAGTATCTTTGAGAAAAAATCGATCAAGTTCAAATGAATGTCTAATATGACATTCACCAATATTAATTCCTCTCATTAAAGGAATACCATTAGTGTCTTCAACCATTTCTTTACTATCAAAAGGATATCCAAAAATTGTTTCTGTAATATTGCCTACTTTTGCTTTTCCCCACTCCCCAAACTCACTCCCATCATCCGCTTTAAAACGAATTTGCTGACTAAATAGCTTTTGCATCATGCCTTGTTTATATTGGCTCAGCAGCTCATGTTTTTGCGTGAGTTGGCTGATCTTTTCATCCACTGCAGAAAGAAAAGAAGTAATTTGGGTTTGTTCTGTAAGTTCTGGGAAGAAAAAAGAATAATCCTTCAATTTAGCTAAAGTAATACGAGTAATTGCTTGTCCTGACATTGAAGAAATAATAGTATCTTGCCCTAAATCACTTTGTAGAATTTGCAAAATAAAATTATTATTAAAACTATCTTTTTTTCCTCTTAAAACTGCAACACTTGATAAAAGTGAAAACTCTTCATCTAAAGTATTTAGGCAACAATTTCCTGTATTTGCTCCATCTTTTGTAAGCAAAATATCACCTAGCTGAACTTTACATCTTTTATAAATTTTTTCATGTTCATCTTTTGAGATGTAGGAAATATTAGTCAAGTCTAAACCGTCATTTCTAATATTTTTTGATGTTATATATTTAAACTCTCCTTCTGTGGTTTTAGGAGAAAAATGTGTTCCATCTACTAAATATTCAGTTACTTCTGCAATTTTGTATCTAGACCAATCCCCATCAAACTCTTTAAATCTTAACTTTGGAGCAACCATTACTTCACCTCCACAAACGGTGAAACAATGCCTAGCTCTTTGCAGAAATCTGCAATGATGGCATCGGTTTTTTGGCTGTCTTGTTCCAAAGCTTGAAGCTGTTTTGCAATCGCATCTAAATCAATCTCGGCTTCCGCTTCAAAGGTATCCACATAACGAGGAATATTCAGGTTGTAATCGTTATCTTTCACTTCTTGCAAGGTCGCCACATGCGCATACTTTTCAATATTTTCACGCTTTTCAAATGCCGCAACAATCTTATCCAAATGCTCAGGCAATAACTTGTTTTGGTTCTTCTGCTTTTCAAAATCATTACTGGCATCAATAAACAGAATATTGCCGCTCTGCTCACGGCTTTTCTTCAACACCAAAATACAGGTCGGAATTGAAGTGCCATAGAAAATATTGGCGGGTAAACCAATAATGGCATCCACCACGTTCATCTGCTCAATCAAATACTGACGAATCACACCCTCACTCGAACCACGGAACAATATGCCATGCGGTAACACCACCGCCATGGTGCCGTTGTCATCTAGTTGATACAGCATGTGCTGTACAAAAGCCATATCGGCTTTGGAACTTGGCGCCAGTTTGCCATACGCGGCAAAGCGTTCATCTTGTAAAAATAACGGATCGGCTGACCAGTTGGCTGAAAATGGTGGATTGGCCACTACTGCATCAAATTTTTTATCCAGATGCTGCGGACGGGTTAAGGTGTTTTCCTGCTTGATGTCGAATTTGGCAAAATGCACATCATGCAGAATCATGTTCATCCGCGCCAAGTTGTAGGTGGTACGGTTCATCTCCTGACCGTAAATCATATCCACGTCTTTGACTTCACGTTTCACCCGCAGCAACAACGAACCCGAACCGCAAGTCGGGTCATAAACCGAACGTAAACGCTCCTTGCCTTGGGTGACAATCTTGGCCAGTAAAGTCGATACGGTTTGCGGGGTATAGAACTCACCAGCTTTCTTGCCCGCACCTGAGGCAAACTCACCAATCAGGTATTCGTAGGCATCCCCCAGTACATCGGCTTCGGTATTGGAAATATCAAAATCAATATCATCCAGATGACTCAGGACTTTCGCCACCAGTGCATTACGGTCGCTGGCATTGTTGCCGAGCTTGGTCGAATTCAGATCCAGATCTTCAAATAGATTGGCAAAGTCATCGGCAGAATCGGTACCTAAGGTACTTTGCTCAATCGATTTTAAGGTTGCAGTTAAATCATCCAGAATGAATTCGCCCTGACGGCCACGCTCAGCTAAGGTATGGAATAGTTGTTTTGGCGTGAGTGCATAACCGACTTCTGCAATGGCATTCTTTTTGATTTCTTCGATATAAGGCACATGCTCAGGATTGTTTTCATCCAGCTCTAAAAAGCTGATGTCTTCGCCATCCAGCAATTCATTAGCAAAATTAACCGACTTTTCCGACAAATACTTAAAGAAAATAAAACCCAGAATGTAATCACGGAATTCATCTGCCCCCATGGTGCCACGCAAAGTATTGGCAATATTCCAAAGTTGTTTTTGTAATTGTTGCAGTTGTACGTGGGTCATTGTTATAGGAGTCCGATGAAATAAATAAAACATGACTAGTGTACCGAAAATTAAAGTTTTTTCAGCAAAATTGGTTGGATAAAGACATAAACTGTCGCAATTAAATTTAACCACAACAACATTTTTATTTTTTGACTGCCGCCATTTGATATAAGTCAAATCTGATATACTGATTAAAATTTTTGGACTTAAGGAGCCTCAACGTGCTTAAGACAATTGAACAGAAAAAAAAATATATTCAAGCAACACGCTTACAGAATTATCGGGCTAGCCTAAAACTTGAAGGTCTTTCTCCTTCAACAACTACTTCAACTTTAAGCAAAGACCAAATCCTACAAAAGTATAAAAAGCTTTCAGAATCATAATTTGGTGATTTGATGGATAAATATGGTGAAATGGGAGACAGTCTTTACTGTTATCCAAATTCTAGTATTCTCAAAAACAAATTACATATCCAAGATGAAAAAATTTTGGAGCAGGCCGAATTAGAGCTATCTGAATATGCCAGTTTACACATTGAATATACTGAACCACCTTACGATCTCCAATACCTAAAAAACATACACTACTCCTTATTTTCAGACCTTTATGAATGGGCTGGTGAACTTAGGCAAGTTGATATTTCAAAAGGTGATACACGCTTTTGTACTTTTAGTCGTATTGAAGTTGAAGCTAATAAGCTTTTTAAACAACTTCAATCTCAAAACTATTTTCAACATATTGAAAAGCAAAAGCTTATTATGCAGCTTGCCGATTTTTATTGTGAACTTAATGTCATTCATCCCTTCCGCGAAGGTAATGGACGCACTCAGCGCATTTTCTTTGAACATCTTCTCGCCTATTGTGGTTATGGTGTTGATTGGTCTCAAATAGAATCTCAGGAACGTTGGATTCAAGCTAATGTTGAAGGGTTCTATGGACACTTAGACGGATTAGTTCAAATTTTCAAGGAATGTATCGTCATTCCTGAATGAAAAAATAAGGGAGCAGTAGCTCCCCAATTATTCACGACTCGCCAACTTACTTTCAATCCATTGATGGATCTCAAAAGCTGACCAGCCGATACGGTTTTGGGTGATCTTTACTTTCTTTGGAAAAGTTGGATCATAATACGGTGAATATTCATCCATCATTGCATAAACTGTCGAACGTGCTACACCTACTATTTCTACTACTTGATGTATATTGATCAGCTGATTTATTTGAAAAGTTTGGCCAACAAATGCATTCATGATATGTACTCCTATCTCATGGTGACGAGCAACTCGCTCATGAGATACGGGATTCCTGTAAGGTTTTAACCAGTCCAATTCAGTTCAACGCCGTAACCGACCCTTGCAATCCCTGCTGGATATTAAACACTCTGTTCTCATCTGTTGGCTGGCCATCCTCTCCTTGATAAAACTCCTCAACGACATTCATGCCATCCTCACTATCCACCTCAAACTGCGAATGCCCATAACCCTGTAAAGCCATATGATCTAAAGCATGCTGATTGAATCCAGCCAATTTACTTTTCTGATCAATCTCCTTGGCTGTTTGAATCGCCTCTTGTAAATGAATCCCCTCACGTAGGGTTAAGTCCACGTAGTACACAGGGGTACGATAGCTTTGTGTCGTGGATTTGCCTCGAAGGGTCAATTGCAACGGCAGGCATGACAGCAAGCCATTCGATGCAGCATGGTAATAACGGAGTCGTGCTGACAAAGTCCGAATACTGTTAAAGCCTGTGGTCCTAAATACAAAACTGCCAAACTCATCCGATTCATCCAAATTTACATAGAGACGACCATAGGGCTTGCATAAGCCCCCTTGTGCCAAGGCACATAAATCTGGGGATGGACATGGATGTTGCTCTACGCCTTGATTGGTTAAGCGTTGACAGGTTTCACCATTGCCCATGCAAACAGGTCGCCCCGTCTGCCGATCAAATAAACTGTATTCAGCACGTAAGTTCAGTTCGGGATCATTAAAGATCATCCGTACTGGAATGGTTCTGAGTTTTTGACTAGGGGCTTTGACTCGAAGTTGCTCATCTAAAGGATGTTTCACCCAACCCTCCTTGTTCTGGATTTGGCTGGTGATGGTGAATTGGTCATCCTTTTCAGGTAAACGCTTGCCGTTCTTTTCTACAATTTTTCCGATACTGATTCGTCCGAGTACCGGCGGTGTAATCACTAAACCTTTAATCATGGGGATATTCCTTCTATTCATTTTTATACTGATCAGCCGAATGTATTGAAGCACCTGCTCTTACGTCATTCTTTGATAGCGTCAAGCAAGACACATCAAGCAATGACTACAGGAGTCTGTTGTGCATCGGTCAATCGATCTGGCAAAGCTGTCCAATGCCCTTTCTTCTTTGAAGGAGGGGCGAAGGGGCTGCTTTGCCGATTTTTTTATGCAGACGCTTAGATCAAGATTCAGCATCAGTAAAGATATTGAATCGACGACTGCCCTGCTTGTGCAGTGGATATTGCTGTATTAGCTCAGGTTGATGTTCGATCAATGTTTTGGTATTGAGACTGATCGTATCTTTTGCTTTTTTCCAGACCACCGAACCTCTGCTAAACACCGCACGTTCGTTGTCTTTCATTAGCATTTGGATTTGATGTTTCAGTTGATCAAAGTGTTCTTGCTGATCTTGAAGATCGGCTTTCATTTTGATGAGCTGGTCAAACAACTGATTGGCATGTGGGTCATGACTTAAATCTTCAACACTAAGTGGCACATGTGCTGGATATAGTAGTTGCAATGCTTTGGCTGCGGATTCACTGGCATCGGCATCAGGTGGAATATCCTTTTCAACACAATCCCAGAAGTAACGTTCTGCATTTACAATATGTTGAATCACCGATTCACTACGGGTGACTTTAAAGATACGTGTTTCATGCCCACAGATCAGTACACAAACATGTGCTGCCTTTTTCCCAGTCACCGCCAGCTGATGCTGTACCTGACAAAGCACATACAGCGGGATACCATCTCGCCAAAGTTTGGCACCATGTTCACCTGCGGTTTTACATTCCAGAATTTGCACATCTGCATTACCCACCACTGAATAATCCAAATTAGCCAGCATGAAATGTTTGTCTGGATCTGGATGTTGGAGTACTGCATTGACACGACGCACTTTATACTGGGTGTGCATGCTGTAGTATTCCGCCACTAAGGGTTCAAGTCGTTTCCCCCAATATAAAGGGGCATGGCCTTCAGTTTGCTCATCCATGTTGTGCTGGATACGACCCGTTTTGATCATCCAGAGTTCAAGCATCGACATATACGGGTTGAGACCACAGGCTGCGGCACAATCACTACTACCGATCCCTTTGCGTCGAACTTCTAACCATTCTGCATGCGTCAGGTTTTTGGTATCGACAAAGCGTTTGGCTGTAAACAATTTGGGCCGAGGAGTATGGATACTCGATATTGCATTGTTCGGGTTAATCACCGCTGAATTCATAGTAATGTCCTCTATCTGTAAAATTTTGCGCATAAAAAAAGCTGTGTCCGTAGACACAGCTTTGAATGAATGGGTTAAGGTTTTTGAAATATGGAAATAAGGATGCTTAGGCTAATAAATTAACTCATCTCATTGATTAAACTTAAGCAATCATCGCGAGGGCTTGTTCTAATCCTCTTTGCTTAAGTCCAGCACCTGCACCGAACCATGCAGAATCCAAACGATGATCCTGACTCATGGCTCTGCGTTCGTGGTCGGCAAATTCCGTTATAGAGCAAAGCAAGCCATAGGCGGTATCTTTGGCTGAACTCAGTTCTGCTCCACGGCCCTGTCCATTAAACATGGTCATCACCTTCGACATGGCACGGCCATTTGGTTCTGTCTTGTTGTCGGCTTTGGTTGCTGGGTTATTGCTTTGAGCCTGCATCGCTACATTACGGTAGAACTGAATAATACCATCCTCCTGTTCGGGCACACTCAGACTGGTATTGTTAAATACTGCATCGAAATAAGCTGCTGCTTCGGTCTGTGTGACTTTACGTTGACTAAGTTGTTTCATCTCATACATGTGATCTTCCCATGCACGGACTGAAATACCCAATTGCTGCTTAATCTTCTCAGCATCGAACTTGGTGCTGTGCGGGACTTTAACCACACCTGCACTTGAGTTTTGACCCTTTAAGGCAATGGCTAAGGTGTTATTACACACCACACGAATAGAGGTGAATTGTGCCGTGGTTGCCAGTGTACCGTCGCAAGCGGTTGCCAGTAAGATATAGCCATTGCTGACATCTTTACCTTTTAAAGCCGATGTTTGCCCCGTTTTGGCTAAAGCCCAGAATTTCTTACCACCTTTCAGCACGCCTGCGGTTTCTAGCTCAAATCCTGATTGTTCAGTCAAATCACGATAAAACTCTAAGATCTGTTTCGGTTGCACCTCCTGATAGCGTTGACTGACCACAGATAAAGGGGCATGGGTATCTGAACGATACAGAACCCGCTGTTCCTCATACGGCATGATGATACTTTGCCCACGTTCATTCTGTGCCATATAACTCACATCGGAAGATTCAATCCGCCAATCCATACCTGCCTGCTCTGCCCAGACTTCAATGGATTGATGAGGGCTGAGTTGATTCCCGAGGCCATGCCAAGGAGTTTCGCCCACATAGGCGATCTGTTCAATTTGATGTGCCATTGTTCATTTCTCCTCTGTGAGCTTATTGGAAGTTTTGGTTACAGTGGTGGCAATGGTAATAACACATTGGAATGTGCTGTTTAGGTGAATCGAATAAGCTACTGAATACCCCACCGATCACAGCACCTGCAATTCCACCAAGCAATGGAGATAGCGGTAAAGGTAGGGTTTTAGAAATCGATGCGCCAATCGTGGCAAAGGAGGCTGATGCTGCAACCCCTGTCCCAGCTGAGCCATTCACCTGTTGATTCATCACTTGAACGATTTGATCAGAAAAACAGTAAGGACAATGTTTACTCATAAGATATACCTCTAAAATGAAAAAAGGCTTACCGTATGGCAAGCCTTAGATTTTGAATGAAAGGGAAAAATAAACATTCACAGTTCATGTTAATGATGTATATCTATGATTTTTTGGGATCAACGGTCTGCCGCTCTAGGCTTTAACTGCCCTTTACTAAATTGTATCTTTACCTTCACAGATGCTCTCAAGTATTGATTGTCTTTTTCAGGATCAGCCAGATAGCTGATGGCGAGCCAAGCATTCTCGACCTCTTTTAAATTCCGCCTTTCGATCATTCCTATACCTAGTTGATCTAGGTCCTTGTAATATTTTTTATGGCTGACTTGATTACAGTTAAAGAATTGGCCATCTTCCTTTGTAATTTTTTCCAACCAAAGCTCGCCAATCGCTTGTGCTAAATAATCATCTTTAATCCGCAACGATCCGTTATAGATCACCAGCAGATGACAATGATACCCTTTACTCTTCTCTCCCTGCTCTAAGCGATAGGCATAACCCACCTGATCTCTAAAGATAGTGTCCTTGTCCTGAATACGCCGTACCAATTTATTCACATCACGTTTAAATTGTTTTATATCTGGCTGAGCATTGAATCGATATGAAAGATCAACCCTGACCAGCAATAACTTGCGATGGTTTTGTACAAGATTATTAAAATACTCTTTCAAGTGATTGCGGTTGCAACGGTTATTGCTGCTGAATTTATCAAGAAAGGATTCATGCTCTTCAATAAGCTCATTCTGAAAACAACTGAATGCTCTGCTGTTTTTAAAGACTTCTAGATTTTCGAAAGATGCATGTTCTGGCAATAATTCAAAGTAGGCTTGAACCAAAGGACTGTATTCACATTTTGGATCGTAGACCGCTTCAGCTGATCTTTTTAGTTCGTCATAGTCCGCTTTAAAGTAAGTCCAGCGGTATGTTCTTTTAGTCGCCTTAAGCATAAAGTTTTCAATTTCAAGTAAGGTTTGTGCTTCGTTCATGAGTATATTTCCTATGGTTGATTAAACTCATAGGAATCACTGCTCAGTATTTTTTACACATGGACTGAAATATTGAACTCAATAAAAAACCTTCATCATTTGGGGATGATGAAGGTTCATGAAGAATATTAAGTAATTAATAAATAATATTAAATATATATCCTAGCCCAATAAACTCAAAACACACTCACTCGACATCTCATAAAATGAAAAACGTTGCTTTTATAGCAAGCTGTCAAAATTCTACAATTTATCCTATTTTTATAGAAAAGATTGAAGCGGAAGTTAGGTTTTTGTTTTTCTTAACTTTACAGTTTTGCTAGAGCTCATTTTTACATTTTTTTTGATCAGCCACTTTGGTAGGGTTTGATAGATCTCATCATCCAGCAGATCTTGATAGACTGCAATTGGCGCAACATGATGAATAAAAATTTTTGCTAATTTTTTATGCGTTGTTTCAAGTATAAGCTGTGTGCAATTTAACTCTGGTACTGAATAAGCTAATTTCAATTGTTCCACTACACCATCAATACAATCACTGTCTCTCTTCTCTAAGCCATAGTTACGACAAGATTTTTTCCATGCTTCGGTTAAAGCATCTAGCAAATCAGGACACTGAGTTAAAACCTGTGCATTAAAGACAAATAAAACATTTGCGGCAAAGCCAAGGATTTTATTGGTAGTAGTTCTCTCTATGCCTTCCCAATAACCCAAATATCCTGTGATGAATGAAAAAGGTAAACTTTTTTTATTTATCTGCAACATATTTGAGAAAATTTTAGATAGGTCTTGTTGCGTAATCCTGTCTTTAGATTGCTCGGAGAATAAACATCGAATGATCACAACATCTTGCCGCATTGCAAAGCGCAACATTTCTTTAACCTTAATCAAACGTGTCTTGTGCCTTTGCATGTGAAGCAAATGACTACTTTGACCCTCAACAGGTCTTGCTGGCAACGTATTGATATATTTTTGGAAAGGAGTTCCATCAATAGTCAATGAATTGGATGAATCATTACAACCGATGCTTAATGTTGAACTTCTGTTCATATACGTTTTAATCACATCTTGCTCTCCCTTCGTCTCCTCCTTGAATTCAAACTTTGCAGGCAAAGCAGACTGGTTGTTTTTTATATTATTTTGAGGATGAAAAAACAACACTTCTTTAAATTGATACACTGCCAATAAATCTTCGATCTGCTCTTGATTTCTTTCTGCCTCTAAATCTATATATAAAAATCGATAGAGTAATCCCGAACTGTAAGAGTCCCCAATCTGGTTACGGAATACTGAAAAAAAGTGTGCCAGTGTTTTACTTATGAATTTACCTTGCAATTTCACTGCCAGTTCATGCAGTAATTCACGATTTTTAGAAATTTCAGCAAATTGAATAAGCTGTCTAGTCGCTATCTGTTCAAAAGAAACGGGGTCGCTCCATCTCTTGAACCGATAGTCTTTTACAAAAGGATAGAAACCAATAACGCTGGATTCCATAAATGTTAAAATAAAAAATTCTATTTTAATGACTAAATCAGTAAATTTAGACAACCCCCAAATCGCCAACTGCTCTACAACAATCATTGAAGCCTGAGTAAAGTACTCCTTGGAATTTTCAGATAAATGCTTCTGATCCCAAATCAGCTTGAATCGTTTAGACCCTTTAGATCCTTGTAATAAATTCCATAAACTTTGATAGTTTTCAAACTCATTACATTTCACCCAGAATAAATCGTGCTTCGGTAAAGTTCTCTTCAATGAATTATGCTTAGGTAAAGCTCTATCCAATAAATTGGGTAAGTCAGATAAAAGTTCTAAATCGGAAAGTTTCTCTCTTCTCTCCTTAGATTCAACTTGCACATAGCTCAACTGACCAAACTTCAATAGATGTTCAGCAAAATCGAAAACCGTTTCACGTATCAACCGACTAGAGTCATCATTTCCCTTTAATATAAAAAGCGTGTCGTCATGCATAGATGGTTCCAGCGCTCTAAATTTCTCATTTAAACAGTGAACATCTATTTGCAGTCTCTTTGAAACTGATCGATCTATTTCTTTCTGTACGACTTCTCTAATTTTTTGTGCAATGTGATTTTCATTAGGGGAGTACTTTTTTTGTAGAAGGCAAACGACATAGTAGCTTTCACTCTCTTTTAACTTTGAACAACTCAAAGCCATGGCATGCTTTATCTCATCCAATTGACCAAAAGATTGGAAAACGTTCAGAAGCTCATTTGAATGGAGCTCATCAACATCGATTGAATGAATCACAACTCTAAAAGCAGCGACATAGATAAACCCCGTTTGATCTAAAATTGAATCAATCTCCGGATTAATTTTATTCTTCAACTGTTCTAGATTTGCTAAAACGACGTTACTGGAATTTAGCCGTGCATCGAGTAAGCATGATGTACTTTTATTGCCGCGCCATTCAATATACTTTTTTAAAAAAGCCTCCGCATAGCCATCATCTGCAAAATGACTCTCCCCATTCACTCGGTTGTCTAAGCTTTGTGAATTCTGAGAATGAATGACCACACTTCCATTTTGAACACGCTGCACAAAACAATTAAATGCTCGACACTCCAAAAACTCATCCCCCACATTTCTAAATTTACTCATCTCTGGAAATACATGGACTTGTTTTAAAGCATCCAACAAAGAAGCGACGCTTTGAAATCTCAAATGCTGATCAAGATTACACACGCCATCCTCTAAGTTATCTATTAAATATGGGACAGCGAAATCCAAAAGCGCATAAACAGATATCAAAGGCAAAACCGAAAAAAATTCATTGCTATCAAACTTTGAATAACGCTCACCCTCATACAACACTTTTAACTGTTTAAAAAATGTAGACTTATATTTAGAATCATGAGTTATATTTTTCATACTTTAAAACTTAAGTTATTGTTTTTACGATTAACTATATAATAATAAATACAAGTTTAAAACTCAATTAAATTCGAACTATAAACAAATTTAAATATCATATTTAGTCCAAAAAGATTTAAGTTTTTCTATATTGTTTCATCTAAAAAATTTAAATATTTTAAGGTTTTAAAAGTTTATACATAAAAAAACCACGCCTATAAGCGTGGTTTAGTTGTGGAATTAAAGCAGATTAACTCACCCAATTTCTTACCTGCTCTCCATATCACTCCATCAATCTCACCCGCTCATCCCAATATTGCGCTCGGTTATATGCCGAGCGAATTCTATTCTGGGGCACATGTGCAAGCTGGCGTTCAATGGCATCTGGATTAAATAAATTCGATTCATTTACGACAGTACTGAATAGAGATCTAAAACCATGTGTGGTCATTCGTCCCGCATAGCCTGAACGTTTGATCACAGCCAAAATAGACTCACTACGCATTGATTCTTTATTATTCAAACGATGTGGAAATAACAGTTCTTGATTATGAGTAAGCCTCAAAGCCTTTAGCTCAGCAATCATCATATCAGTCAACGGTACACGATGCGGAAGTCGATTCCTCATACGCTCTTCAGGGATATCCCACTTACGTCCTTCCAAATCAAATTCTTCCCAGCGTGCTTGCAGCAACTCACTGACCCGAACGCCTGTCAGCATAATCAGAATAATCGCATGATGTGTCTGAGCATCACTTGGGTATGCTCTTACCTTTTTTAAAAATTCAGGCATTTCAGAGGCAGTAAGCGAAGCCAGGTTTTTAACTCTTTTGTTCTTGAGAGCATAAACTAGATCACCTGCCGGATTATCATAGCGGTATCCATGTGCAATAGCATATTTCATGACCATGCCACAGCGAGATAAGGTACGTTTTGCGATTTCAAGCGCACCTCTTGCCTCAATTTTCTTAATGAGCTGGAGAATCTCAGGCGCCTGAATTTGGTTAATACGCTTATTAGCAAGAGCAATATAAAGCTCATCCAATGAAGCTCGAACATTACTGATGTGTTTGGATGACCAGGTTTCTTTTTGATTATTGAACCAATCTTCTGCAACTTCTTTGAAATAGGGCTTTAAGTCTTCATGCAATACTGAACGTGAGTATCGATGCTTAAGCTCATATGCAAGTTCCCTTGCCTTTTTTAAGCTTAAATCTGGATATGGGCCAAGCGATTCAGACTTACGTTCACCATGGACAGTGACGCGCACATTCCAATATTTTTGACCTTTGGTGGTAATGATGAGAGATAAACCATGTGAATCTGAAAGACGATACTGTTTGTCTTTCGGCTGTGCTTTTCTACATTCAGTATCTGTAAGTGGCATATCGATTACCCATAATTGATGTATTAATTTCTGGGTAAATTTTCCCAATATTTACCCACAAAGAGCAAATATGGAGTCAAATGGGATCAGACGCTATCGGACAAATAGGCATAAAAAAAAGCCTTTAAACATTGAGTTTAAAGGCTTTTTTAAATTCCGATGGATTACTTCGGAAAGAATTTTGGTGGAGGTGGCGGGAGTTGAACCCGATTTAATAAACCTCTATTTAATCCTATTCTAAAATAATTATTCTTATTCAATAACTTAAAAATCTTATGATTTATAGAATATCACTATCTAGCAAATTGATGTGGCAAAAAATGTGGCATTTTTTAACCTCTCCAGATATGGCTCACACAGTGTAAATCTTAAATTTCGGTTATTATTCATAGAATTTCCAGTCAAGAAAAAAATGGATCATGTCTACTAATCGTCTCGCCCAAATTGAATTATTAAAACTGAATGTTTCCTTAATTGAAAAAACAAACTTTATGCTATTAACTGCTACCACAGCATCCATAGCTTACGTACTAACCCAATTAAAAGGTTTAATTTGGACAAACTTAATTTATATTCCTATGGCGTCTCTACTTCTGTTAGCTTTGAGCTTCTTATTTGGTTGTAATGCTCTGAATAACATGGCAAAAGCATTGAAGACCAATAGCCTTGCACTGAAATCGAATCAACCACACGACATTGTAGCCATAACATTTAGCGAGGTTGAAAGATTAATTAAAAGAGCTCACTTATTCGATGTATTGCAGCAACTGACTTTTTGTCTTGGAGCACTAATCTATGCAGTTTACATTTTTTTAAATATATATTTAAAAACAAAAGTATAGGATTTAAACATGGCCTACATCACGAAAGATGGCAAGTGGCTTGCCTATCGAGATGCAACACAAGAAATCCTAGAATATGATGATTTTTCAGATATCCAACAAGTCTATCAACCTGAATGGTTTTGGGTTGATGATAAGGATGATGCAAAAGTTTTTCACGCTGAAAGTATCGCTAGTTCTTTTCTGGTGCGTAGACGTGGGGAGTTTTGGAAAGGTGCTAAGGTTGTTAGTAGGTAAAACATGATGCAAGATTGGGCTGATATTGTGGATGGGTGGAAGGAATGATGGATTTTTTGCAGAGCTACAATGGATCAATACAAGCGGTCGCTGCGGTACTTAATCTTTTCCTTATTGGAGCATTGACTTTTTATTCTCACAGACTCCAAAAGAAGAATTATTCGATTGAGCTTTACTCCAGGCTTCAGCAAGAAATTAAAGACTGCATAGGTGAAATTAATGAGTGCATTAAATATTTTACTATCCAAGAGCATAAAACTTCTTTGTATTTGCATGAATTACATAATAAAAAAGATGATAATCCTTACCATATTGATCTTGCCGAGCACATACTAAGAGATTTAGATAGAATATTAATAAGCCTTAAAACCCTTAGATTTCTTACAAGTGAACTGAATAGCCCACTTGAACTGAAAGATTTTAAGGACAATCTCCAAATAAGTAATTTATCGAAACTTAATTCATTTAAACATTTTCTTTTAGCAAACCACCCGGTAATTAGATACGAAGATCATGTGAATGGCGCAGAATCACATTGGGTTGATGAGGATTATTCAGCGAATAAAGCATTTAGGGAGACAATAGAAATAATAGAAACCCTTGAAAGGATATTAAGATCCAAGTGAACAACCTCCCTTTAAAGAGCCTTCACACATATCCCTACATTCACATTCGTCGTAATTGAGTGAGCTGTGCAACCTGACAGCAGGATGCACAGCATGAATGCTTTGATCATGATAGAAACAAAGCCTTTTCTTTAGCACGACGATTCACAAGCCCTTGCATACGCTTACCACCCGCATTCACCCACACATCAAACTGATCCGCAGCAGCACGATTATCATTGGCATTCAGCTTTTTCACCAAAGTTGATTTGCTAAATGCATTGGTCCCAATGTTGTAGGCAAGTGATACCAGCGCATCAAACTGATTTTGGCTAAGTGGTACCGTAACCGCGTTATTTACAGCAGTTGAACCGTACCGGGTTTGTCGGAGACCAACTTTCTTGAGAGAATGTCCCAATGACAAAACCAAAATATACCCCTGAAATCAGAGAAAGAGCGATTCAATTA
>C687J35021_10000590_pt1 | contig 28501 bp, 26 predicted proteins | sample RifCSPhighO2_12_FD_35021 | JGI IMG/M metagenome (IMG submission 35021) | reverse complement strand
ACATTTACTAAAAGTAATGGCAGCATAATTTAAATATTTAGAGCGGATTTATCACTTATAAAACTGAATTGAGTGGTCTAATTAACGGAACCACATTAGTTCTTTGATCATCCCAATAACAGGGTACTACAATCAAATTGTTTTCATGTAATCGTGACCATAATCGGACACCTAAATCCCGCTGCATATTTTGGACTGTGAAATTGGAAATTAGCAGAGTCGACTTCATACTGTCATAACGGCTATATAAAACCTTATGTACCATTTCTAGACGTTTCTCATGCCGGTCATGCAGGCCATATTCATCAATCACTAATAAATCAAAACTGGAGAAATGGTCTATAACTTCCTTCTCAGAACGTGAAGGATCTGACCAGGTATCCATCATTTTTTGAGCAATTTCTGCACTGGTATAGTAGCGTGCAGATTTTGTACTGTTATGCAGAATGTTGCGAATGATTGATGCACTCAGGTGGGTTTTGCCTGTACCCGGTGTACCAATCATCAACATGTTGGGGTTGTGGTCAGAAATAATCTGCTGTGCAAAAGCCTGACATAGTTTGATGGCATTGTCTTGTGCAATACATGCAACTACATAATTCTTGAAGCCACGATCCAGGTAGCGTTTATTGAGTCCTGAATTTTTAATTTTCTGCTGTAGTAATCGCTGTTGCAGTTCATTCTCATAATCTGCATGTGAGTGATGGACGGTTTCTTTGGCACACAATTTACAGAGCCTGTGACCTGCAATTTCTATCATGGGTATATGATGGGCAGGGCAAAGTGTTTCCGTTGTTTCTGCGCGAAACTGGAGTGTTTTAAGGATGGTATTCATGGCTGATCTCCTAAATCCATTTTGAATTTTCTAAAAAACTCTCATTTTTTTCTTCAAAATTTGAAGATGAAGATGAAGATGAAGATGAAGATGAAGATGAAGATGAAGATGAAGATGAAGATGAAGATGAAGATGAAGATGAAGATGAAGATGAAGGGCATGATTCAAGTATAACTTGAGTAATACTCGAGCTCTTCTCAGGACCTGCTTGAGCATTTACTTTTTGTTGCTTAGTTGATGCTTGAGCATTACTTGCGGATTTCCCCCAACGTGCTTGAGCTGCATTTTTAGCTTTATCAGATTTCATTTGCTGATTTTGCAATGCCTGGCTTTTTAAACTGGTTAAAAAATTTGAATGAATCTGCTCAGATTCGACTTCAAACAATTCAAGGGCCAACAGCGTATTCAATAAAGTTTTAGCTTTGGTATGTTGCGATAATTTTGTGATGCTACATACAGTCGCTAGGTCATGAGGAATGGCACCATTTTTCCAGAAATCCATCATTAACAGCAGTGTTGCACCGATTTGTTCTACAGTCATTCGTGCGAATTTTGCCTGTAAGTCGCCAATATAAAGTGGCATCCAAATTGAAATATCTTTATGCATGGGTTTACCTTTTTATGGGTATAAGGGGCTAAGGTCATCAATTTGATGACCTTGTATATTTATTAGATCAGGGAGCTAGATTTATTAACCGGATACGGGCTTGTTGGGCTAAATCATCGTAATGGGCTTGTCCATCATCTAGCATTCGCTGTAGCCAAAGTCTCAACGCCTGATGGTCATCGAAACATTTGTTAACTTTCAGCAAAAAGGCCAGATTGTGCAGTTTGGGAATGTGTAGCTCATAGATTAATTCACGAGCGACCATATCTGCTTCTGGGCTGACGACCACACCACCAAAGAAAGCTTTACTGTTCATGGGCGAGCTCCTCTGTATTTAGTCTCTCCAGCATGGCTTCAAAAGCGCTACCATCGCGACGTGTAACATTCGGAATGTAGCGGCTATAGACCCGAAACAGCATTTCAGTGGTTGAATGCCCCAGCTGGCGTGCGATCCATTCCGGATTTTCTCCTGCCGACAGCCAGAGAGTTGCTGCTGTATGACGTGTTTGATAGGCTCTTCTAGACTTCAACCCTAGAAAGAGCAAGATCGGATGCCAGACACGTTTATTCACCAGACGGTAATCGAGAGGTCCACCATCACGATTGCAGAAAACAAACTCTGATTTACCATTATTTAAGCTTTTCTGTTGTAGAAAGGCTTGGTAAACCCGATCACTCATTTGGATGGTACGGTCAGAACCATAAGTTTTGGTTCCACCAAGTTCCCCATTTACTAACGCTTCTCTGATATGGATTTCACGGCGTGGTAAGTCAATGTTCTTCCATTGAAGGCCATCAATTTCACTAGTACGCATGCCCGTAAAAAAGCGGATGGTGTAATAAGGTTTGAAGTCATCACGAACCGTGGTGATAATTTTATGTACATCCTCCAGAGAAAAAGGTGTGACTTCAATCTTACTTTCTTTCAGATTGTTAATATTTTTATAGGGCGACTCAAACTCATATCGTTCAGCCGCATCATTGAGTATCATACGTAAAGGCGTCATGATTTGATTAATCCTAGATGCTTTCAGACTTGTTTGATTTTTTCCGTGTGTCACTTTGGCGAGAGAGGCACGGAAGTTCAGCAAGTCTGACTTCTTAATTTTTGTTAAAACAAGATTACCAAAAGCAGGTAACAAGTAATTTTTAATGACAATCGCTACTTTCTGTTGATAAGAACCTCTCCATTCAATTTGTTTCTGTTTAAACCACAAAGCTGTAAAATCTTTGAAAAGTGGCACTTGTGTTTGTACTGCAATTTGTTGACTACGTTTTTCTTTGAAGTCATCAATTTTTTTACTTTTAGGAAAATATTTTTCATATTCAAAAGTACCTAAAGTGATTTCCGCTTCCAGTTGTTCTAGACGCTTCTTTAGTACTCTTCGGTTGTATGCGTTATCTTCAAGGCTCGTTGTTTCTCTGCATCGAATACCCATATAACGGAAGTCAGCAATGAGCCTTCCATTTCGTTCGCGGATGCTAGCCATATTCATAGTTCCTCTATAGTCAATTATTGAAGAGCATCCATGCTTAAACCTGTAAATTTCAGCATTTCCTTTTCGATACGCTCCCAGACAAAGAGAATCTTGCGTCCACCAAAAGGACGAATATAGTGAACACCTTCAATGAAGACGCTATCTTTAAGTTGATTGCGAATAGTACGAGCGTCGTACTGAATTTTTTCAGCCAGCTGTTGGGCTGTAAGATAGGTATATGACATAATAAAAGCCTCTGATTTTTTACTAGTTAAATAGGAAAAATTATCCCTAAAACGTAAATTATCATATTTTTATGTCTTTGCAAGTACTTTTTATTATCTAACTAGGAAATTTTATGATTATTTCAAACTTGGCAGTTTTGTTGGCAGAAAGAAAGCTAAAAGTTGCTGATCTGGTTAGAAGCACTGGAATTAATAAATCTACTTTACATAAACTTTATAATGATGAGTCTGTAAGAATTGATTTTGAGACAATTGATAAGATTTGCACAGCACTAGAGGTAGAGGTTGGAGATTTATTGATTTTTAAAAAAAATATTAATAATCAGTCCAGTGAAGAGTAGTTTGGTCACCGATGGTCACTTTGAAATCTTGATTGGTCACAAAGTAGATATGAAATTTGAACGATCGTTAAAATTTATCTAGATAATTTGAATTGATTTATTTAAAACTTAGATGAATATCTAAAAATGAGCTTTTTTAGGTAAAAATTTTGGTCACCGATGGTCACTTTAGAAAAGTGATTGGTCACAAACTTAAGAAATAAGTTCAAATTTTTTTGGGGGGAAATTCGATTTTTTAGGTCTCTATTTTAAATCTAAACAGTCTAAAATTGTATGTAAGTGAGTAGCGTTTGAGGTCATTTAAGGTGATTTATATACGGTGTGGCACATAATGGTCACATTTTGGGCACTGAATATAGAGCTGGGCAGTAAAATTTATAAGTAGGCTTTAGTAGATAATTGTAATTAGATGAATAAATATCAATTAAATCAACAATAAAAAAGCCCTAATCTTTCGATCAGGGCTTTTTGAATCTGGAGCGGGAAACGAGACTCGAACTCGCGACCCCAACCTTGGCAAGGTTGTGCTCTACCAACTGAGCTATTCCCGCGTATTGAGCAGTTTTTGCTAAAACTTACACTAAAAAATGGAGCGGGAAACGAGACTCGAACTCGCGACCCCAACCTTGGCAAGGTTGTGCTCTACCAACTGAGCTATTCCCGCGTATTGAGCAGTTTTTGCTAAAACTTACACTGAAAAAAATTTGGAGCGGGAAACGAGACTCGAACTCGCGACCCCAACCTTGGCAAGGTTGTGCTCTACCAACTGAGCTATTCCCGCATAGCGCTGTATGATACAGCAAGCAAGTTCAGGGTCAATAGCTTTATGAAAAAGGTGAGTTTAATTGCATAAAATAAAGCCAGTTTTAGACGATGCCTTGAGATTTTTTTAACTTTTACTCGCGAAAAGTTGTGCCTCATGCTACTGAAAGGGTTTTACGCATTCAACATCTCGAAGGAACAGGTATACTCTGAACGAATCATTATTTTTGGAGACAGGTATGAGCTTGGAGCAGCAATTGATTGAACGCTTACAACAGCTTTCCCCATCACATTTAGAAGTCGTGAATGAATCTTCTGGTCATGGCGGTTATTTTCCAGGGAAAGAGTCACATTTTAAAGTGATCGTGGTGAGTGAGAGTTTTGAGGGATTGCGTTTAGTTCAACGCCATCAAAAAATTTATGCGGTAGCAGGAGAGTTACTCAGTCCAGGTAAAATTCATGCTTTGGCTATTCATGCCTTTCTACCTGAAGAATGGCAAGGACAAGACACTTCTAGTCCAAATTGCGCACATGCCCCGAAAAGCTAAGCAGAGATTCAGTCATGGAAACACAATTATTGATTAAGATCGTGCATATGAGTGCGGTCAGCTTGGCCTGTGTCGTGATTTTGGCGCGTGCCATGACGCTATTTAAAGGCGTCCAAGGCAATCAGCCCAATCCAGCAGGTCGAACGGCTTTTGTTGCCCTTCAGCACTTAAGCATGCTGGTGATTGTACTGACTGGGATTGTCCTTTTAGTGATGAAAAACTTTGATGTGCAAACATGGTTTTATGCCAAAGTGGTTTTATTTTTAGTGATGTTGTCCTCTTTGTCGAAAGCGTATAAAAAAGAAGACAGCATTTTACTTACACAGCGCCGAGCGGGCTTATTCTTGGCGGTGGTAGCGATGATTTCCATTTTAGGTTTAGTCATGATTAAACCAAACTTTGGCTAATTGTTAGACATAATCATCGGCACAGCGATTGTTCTGCGCTACACTGCTATGTATAGCGGAAAAATAACAAGAGGGAGGGGATTTCATGCATACACGTGTGGTATTTAATCAAAAAGGTGGTGTCGGTAAGTCCAGTATTGCAGTGAATTTAGCGGCAATTAGTGCACATCAAGGCTTAAGAACCTTATTGATTGATCTCGATCCGCAAGCGAATTCGAGCCAGTATGTATTGGGCGATGACGCAACGTATTCGGCAGACAAGCCAGCCTTAGAACCCAATATTGAAAACTATTTTGAAGAAGTACTTGGAACGACTCAAAATAAAAGTCTATTGGGCAGTGCCATTGGTTCGATCCTCAAAGGGCGCGCTAAAGGCTTAGAAAGTTATGTGCACCAATCCCCTTTTAAAAATTTGGATGTGATTCCAGCCAGCCCAAGCCTCGGGGCATTGGCTTATGCTTTAGAGTCAAAACATAAAATTTATAAACTGCGTGATGCGTTACAACAGCTTGCCGGAAAATATGATCGTGTCTATATCGATACACCACCAGCCTTTAACTTCTTTACTTTGTCGGCACTGATTGCAGCCAATAAAGTCCTGATTCCGTTTGATTGTGATGTCTTTTCTAAACGTGCACTGCAAACTTTGATCGAAAATGTGCTCGAAACTCAAGACGATCATAATGATCATTTGGAAATTGAAGGCATTGTGGTGAATCAGTTCCAAGCGCAGGCCAAACTTCCACGTGAAGTGGTGCAACAGCTGAAGGATGAAGGTCTTCCTGTACTAGAAAGTATGTTGCCCCCATCGGTGCTGATGAAAGAATCGCACCACAAAAATTTACCTTTGATTCATTTGGCACACGATCATAAATTGACGCAGGCCTATCAATCATTGTTCAATGAGATTGAGAATAATAAATTGCGAGATTCAGCATGAAAAAGATCACAATTGCTTTTTTAGTGGGCAGTACGCTGTTATTGAGCGCCTGTGCCACAACGGTTAAACCGACTTATGTCTCTCCTACACAGTATCAAGCTTTGAACTGCCAACAGTTACAAGCAGAATATAATCGGATTCAGCAACATTTAGATGAAGGTGTACCTACTGCGAAACGCACGGGTGTTGGCGTGGGGCTAGGTCTGGGTGGTGGATGGAGTCATGGTGGCGGTTGGGGCTTTGGTCCAAGCGTTTCAGTGAATATGGGACAATCATCGAATACCAAAAAAACTGAAATTTCACGACTTTTGGGTCAGCAAGAGGCGATTGTACAGGCTGCAAAATTCAAAGGCTGTGCGATTACCGTGCAAAATAAGACGAATTAATGTCGCATTTATTCATCCTGCTGAAGGGTTTAATCTTTCAGCAGTCATTAAAATCTTAGCAAAATGTTTCGAAAATAATTTCAATAAAACAATGAATTATCGTTTTAACACGCACTTTTTTACCTCATGGGTTCTGTGTTTTTTCCGCTTTGACTTGAGGAAGCCACTCTTTTTCGGCTAAATTGCGCATCTTTAATCCTGTTGTTGGATGTCTATGATTGAGAGTTGGCTGTTTGTATTGGCAATGATTGCTGTCTTGATGATTCCGGGACCGACCAATGCTTTACTCGCAAGCTCTGCACATCAGCAAGGTCTGGCGAAGACCAGCTTACTTGTACCCGCAGAACTGTTTGGGTATTTCTATGCCATCAATTTATGGGCACTCCTGATTCATCTCAGTACACCGACTTGGCCTTATCTGATAGACCTTTTACATGCACTCAGTACAGTCTATGTGTTCTGGCTGGCTTTTCATTTGTGGAAAAGCTCGCACTTAGAAAAACATAATCAACGTTTTACCTCGATTCGACCCAAACAATTGTTTTTTTCTACTTTGAAAAATCCGAAAGCGGTCTTATTTGCTGCGGGTATTTTTCCCTATGAAGCCTGGGATAATCCAACCAATTTCTTTTTGGTCTTTGCGGTGTTTAGTCTGGTATTATTGCCAACGGCACTGTTCTGGATGTCTTTTGGCCGTGCCATTTTATCGGGTGAGTCCAAACAAATAAAAGCCGATCTCTTATATAAAGGATCGGCCATGTTGTTGTTGGTGTGTATGTTCCCCGTGATTCTACGTTTTTTTGCTTAAGCTTCAGTGGTTGATTTTTTCTTTAATTTGGCACGAATAAAACCAATGATTCCCGGCAAGATGCTAATAATAATAATGCCGAAAATCAGATGCGTGAAATTGTCTTTGACCACAGGCACATTACCAAAAATATAGCCTAAAGTAATGAATGAACCAATCCAGCAGAATGCGCCAATTAGGTTATAAGATAGGAAAAATTTGTAATCCATTTTTCCTGCACCTGCTACAAAAGGTGCAAAAGTCCGCGCAAAAGGAATAAAACGCGCAAAAATAATGGTTTTACCACCATGTTTTTCAAAGAATTTTTGTGTATTAATCAGATGTTGTTTATTGATGAAACGGGATTCGATTTCAAAAACGCGCGGTCCAATATAACGACCAATGTGATAATTCAGCGTATCGCCCAGTACGGCCGCGATAAAAAGTAAAACACCAAGAGTCCACGGATTCATTGCACCTGTGGATGCTGCTAAGGCACCTGCGGCAAACAATAAGCTGTCGCCGGGTAGGAACGGCATGACCACCAAACCTGTTTCCACAAAGATGATGAGAAACAAAATTGCATAAATCCAAACCCCATAGTTGGTGATAAACTCAAGCAGATGGTCATCGACATGTAATATAAAATCAATCAGTTCCATGGGGCACAAATAAGCAAAAGAGTGCGGAAATCCTAGCAGTCTCGTTATCAGAAGTCAGTATTAAAACGTAAATAAATTTAGCTATCAGTGTTCTTATCTTAAAACGATGTGTGATGAAAATTGATATTTATTCTAAAAATAGAGAACATTAAGATAGCTACAACTTCAAATAAAACCTATTTAAAGGTGTAAAAATATTTAATCGAAATGTTGTGGCCAAAAATATTGTCAATCAACCCAATACAGATGTAGTTTTAGCTTTAATTCCCCGTGTACTGATGGCTTATATTTTCCTTGTTGCAATCTAGGGAAAAATTTCAGCTTATAGCGTAACTTTAGGGTATATGGAGTCTATGGAGTCTATGGAGTCTATGGAGTCTATGGGGGCTTGGAGCGCTATTACCTTTAACCATTTTAGTTGAGTTTGGTGGTGGCTTAGCGCTGTTATTTGGTTTTCAAGCCCGCTTTGCTGCGTTTGGCTTAGACCTATTTAGTGTTATTACCGCGTTTATTTTTCACGATGGCGCACAAGCCAGCATTAATTTTATGGAAAATTTTGCCATGGCAGGTGGTCTATTTTTTCTAATGCTGCATGGTGCAGGAAAAATGAGTCTAGATCATCTGATTGAAAAATAATTCAAAATAAAAAAGTACGGTGTGGACGTTCTGTTTTTTTGATCAAGATCAATAAAACATGAGGAAAATAAGATGAAAAAATCTTTTTAAAATAGGGTTATGTATGACAACTTTAAGTCTTGCCGCTGGTGCATGGGCCAAAGATGATCATATCATTTTACAAGAAGCTGCAAAGAACCATGTCTCTGTGTCAGCCATTGCAAAGCTCAAAGATGAAACTGCGGTCACTTTAAAAGGGACACTGCTGAAACATCTCAATGAAGACCACTACGAGTTCAGCGATGGTATAGGGGATATTTTGCTGGATATTGATGACGATTTATGGAAAGCATCCAATATTAAAGCAGGCGATAAAGTACAAGTGGTCGGTGAGGTGGATACACATCGTTATAAACCGACCGATATTGAAGTTGTTAAAATAGAAAAAGTTTTGAAATAAACATCAGGCACGCGAAAGCGTGCTTTTTGATATAAAAACCATTGGGTTTTAAGTGTTGTATAAAGCTTGTCCGAATTATGTGCGTTATGCGCGGAAAAATGCTAGAATACGGCGCTTATATTCGTTTGCCTTTCATAGTTGTTTGTCATGACTACCAATACTCAAATTACTGAAGATCGTATCCTTATTTTGGATTTCGGTTCTCAATATAGCCAGCTTATTGCACGCCGCGTACGTGAAGCTGGTGTATATTCTGAAATGTATGCCTATGACATGTCTGAAGAAGACATTCGTGCATTTAATCCAAACGGTATCATCTTATCAGGTGGTCCTGAGAGCGTACACGAAGAAGGCAGCCCACGTGCGCCAGAAGTTGTGTTCAACTTAGGTGTACCAGTTTTGGGTATTTGCTATGGCTTACAAACCATGTCTGCACAGCTTGGCGGTAAAGTTGAGCCGGGTACTGTACATGAGTTCGGTTATGCCGAAGTAAACATCCAAGTTCGTGACAAGTTGATTGGTGATCTTGAAGACACCAAAGACCAACTTAAAGTCTGGATGAGCCATGGTGACAAAGTGACAGCGATTCCTGAAGGTTTCCAAATCACTGCAAGCACACCAAGCTGTCCAGTGGCGATGGTTTCTGATGAAACACGTCGCTTCTACGGTATTCAGTTCCACCCAGAAGTAACACACACTGCAAAAGGTGCAGAGTTATTATCGAACTTTGTACACAGCATTTGTGGCTGTCGTAGCTTGTGGAACTCTGAAAACATCATTGACTTACGCGTTGAACAATTACGTCAACAAATTGGCGATCAAAAAGTTCTTTTAGGTCTGTCTGGTGGTGTGGATTCATCAGTGGTTGCTGCGCTTTTACACCGTGCGATTGGTGATCAATTGACTTGTGTATTTGTAGACAACGGTCTGCTTCGTTTGAACGAAGGTGAGCAAGTGATGGACATGTTTGCGAAAAACATGGGTATCCGTGTGATTCGTGCCGATGCTGAAGAGCGTTTCTTGACTGCACTTGCGGGTGAAGTTGATCCTGAGAAAAAACGTAAAATCATTGGTCGTGAGTTCATCGAAGTTTTTGCTGAAGAAGCGCGTAAGCTTGATGGCGTAAACTTCCTTGCTCAAGGGACGATTTACCCAGACGTGATCGAATCTGCGGCAACTAAAAATGGTAAAGCACATGTGATTAAATCTCACCACAATGTGGGCGGTTTACCAGATGACTTAGCTTTTGAATTAGTTGAACCAATCCGTGATTTGTTTAAAGATGAAGTACGTCGTTTAGGTACAACTTTAGGCTTACCGCATGAAATGCTATATCGTCATCCATTCCCAGGTCCAGGTTTGGGCGTGCGCATTTTGGGTGAAGTGAAGAAAGAATATGCAGACATTTTACGTCTTGCAGATGACATCTTCATGCAAGAGCTTCGTGCAAGTGGTTGGTATGATAAAACTGCACAAGCCTTTGCTGTATTCCAACCGGTGAAATCTGTTGGTGTCGTCGGTGATGGTCGTCGTTATGCATGGGTGATTGCACTTCGTGCCGTTGAAACGGTTGACTTTATGACAGCGCGCTTTGCACATCTTCCTTATGATCTTGTCGATAAAATCTCAACGCGTATCATGAATGAAATCAAAGATGTTTCTCGTGTTGTGTATGATGTGTCGTCTAAGCCACCAGCAACGATTGAATGGGAGTAATTTAGGGCTTTCAAGAAGCGAAGCTTCTTGCCTAAATTACGCCAAGAGCTATGCTCGCGGCAGTTGACGAAAATTATCTTAAAAAAAGGACGCTTAGGCGTCCTTTTTATTAGGTAACAGATATGTTGCCGATACTTTCTAATAATGATTTATATTGTTCAGGATTACATTCATTTAATTTATTTAAAATAAGCTTTGCATTTGTATTTATCTCACTGAAATCTCTTAAAGTTATTTTTCCTTCTAAAATTGTAACAGCATGGGAACCATCATGATTAATTCGTTCACTAAAAATTCTAGGCAATCTATCACCCCAGAATTTTTGTAATCTTTGCCTATCTTTTAATGCTGGGTTAGGGAAAAGATAATATGTATAAATTTCGAGAAATTTTCGTGCATTATTAGCAAAATTATAAAAATATAAGTGATTAGAATCATTCACTTCATTTGCTAGAGAACATTGATAAATAATGTCAAATAAGTAAATAAATTCACTAGAGTTTTGTTCCAAGTGATAAGCCATTTTTTTAAGCATTGAGCCAAAAAAAGTTTTCTCAACTTGATAAAAAGCTCTTTCTCTTTTAAATCTGTATTCAGTTTTTCCCATTGGAGTAAGTTGATTTAAATATTTTAGAAAATCTAAATTGTGTGTGGACACAAAGATTTGAGAGAATTTATTTTCTAGGCAAATATTCTCTATTAATGAATAGATAAAATAAATATGATTATTGTCTAAACTACAAATAGGATCATCAATCCAAAGAATTGGATTTTTGTTTTGTTCAAGATCATCCTGAATTTTTGCTAAAAAGTAGCAAAAAGCAATTAGGCTTTCTTCACCTTCACTTAAATTGTGAGCTTTAGCCCCATTACGATGAATTTCAAAATGAATATTTTGAGCAAGTGGATTTTCAATAGCATTGAGGCTTAAAGCTTGATGACCAAAGTCATGATTCAAAATATCATTGATTCTTTTGCAGGCTTCGCCCTCAGATTTTAATTTGTCTTCTGCGCGCTTTATTTCAGCAGCAATAGTGGTTTTTCGAGTTTGAAGTGTTTCAAGTTCCATTTCTAATGGGGCAATAGCTGCAAAAGTTAAATCTATATCTGTATTTCGCTGAGAGTAATTAATATCCTGTAAGAAATGATAAATATGATTTAGTCGTAAAGCTCTTTTAGCTTCATTTTGTTGAGTCCTTAGCTGGCTATTGAATTGGATACATAAATTTCGAATTTGAGAAATTTTTTCAAGAGTGATTTTGATTTCTGCTGAATGATCTTGTGGATACTCAGCTTCTAATTCAGTAAAGGGGTTTCCATTTTTTTGTTCGAGTAATGTTTTAAGATGTGTAATGGATGATTTTTGCTTTTTTAAAGCTGCCTCTAGTTCATTGTTTAGTTCGAAAAGGTCAATATGATATTTTTGATAATACTGGTTAATATCAACGTCAATTCTTAATTCATTACCAACTAAGAATTGCTCTAAATGTTGAATACCTTTAGAAATCCGATTTTGAAGCAATTGAAATTCTTGATCAAAATGCTGTGCTAGTTCTTTACGCCTTGTATCAGAGATTTCATTATTACAAAATGCGCAAGTTGAACGATCAAGATGTAATGAATGACCTGTTTGTACCCATGAGTTTAAAGAAGGAGTATTTATTAATTCTTGAATTTTCTGAGAATTACCAACAACTGTTTTTAATATTGTAGCTGTTGAGTTGATCAGAGATGGAAAATTCAAAGTGTAAGCTGAAAGTTCTGGAGGATTATTTAGCTCCCTTTGATCTAAAATATTGCGTAACTCTAACTCTTTTTCATCATTTAAAGGTTGATATGCTGAATTAAGCACTAAAGGAATATCAGTTCTTTTCAGTTTACCAACATTATATTCTTGATCACCGTAGAGATTCGGTAGAGAACGAATGGAATCAGAGCTCCCAGAGGCTTTATTTTTTAAAAGATTATCAAGAATGTCATTAGTTTGTTTATGTACTTGCGTAGCATTTTTAACGTCTAAAGTTTTATTCTTAATAGCTAAATGAAGTTCTGTTTCATTATTTTCTATATTTGAACCAAGTTCTTTCTTTAACAGTTGAATTCGATTCAAGATTTCTTGATTATCACCACCTAAAGTAACTGAAAAAGATTCAATATTGGCATTTTCATCATGAATAAATTTGAGATTTTCTTTTACAAAATCGGAATTATAAACATGAATAGGATGGGCAAATGTTGATAGATTATTTGGGGAAATGATTGAACCATCTGACAGCTCAATTTTGAAGTTTGGATTCTCATATTTCGATGAAATAGATTTAATTTCTAATGCTCTGATTATTTTAGAAAGACTAGTTTTACCTGAGTAGTTTCGACAATATAAAATATTAATATCTTTAAAATCATAAATTTCATCTTGTCCTTGTTTATTCTGATATTTCAGATTTGAATCCCAATCAAAGTTTTTAAAAATCCCAAAATTATCAATTTCTGCAATGCTCTTGATTTTCACTTACTTTCCTGCCTATTTTTATTGAATAATAAAGTTTTATTAATTGCTAAATAATATCTAAATTTTTTCAGAATTGAATGATATTCAATCAAATTCTATAATTTTTTATCAGTTCTAGTTTTTTTGAGTGGTTTATACATTTACAGAGCTTTGAGCAGATGCGTATGAACTCCTAAGGCATATAGGGAGAAAGATGTAACAACATTTTTACATCCACTCATTGCCTGGTAGTTAGGTTTTGAAAACACAAGATATTGTCCCAAGTTTAAGAATCAGCATTCTATTTTTGGGGATGTGCAGTTGGGAATCTGCTTGTTATGATCTAGGACATATGGATCTGTAATGAGTAAGCACATGACGAATAATAATTATACTGAACTTTCACATTCGGATGACTGTGAAAAGTACGTAAATCAATTCATTCAAGAGTTTCCACTGAGAAGTGCTGAAATAGGCCAAGGGACGGTCATCAAACGCGCGCTGCCAAGTCGCCATAAACGAATGATTGGTGCATGGTGTTTCTTAGATCACGCAGGCCCTGTAACCTTCCCTCAAGGGGACGGTTTAGATGTTGGCCCACATCCACATATCGGTTTGCAAACCTTTACATGGATGATTGAAGGCACCATGATGCATACCGATAGTTTGGGTAGCAAACAGTTGATTCGTCCAAAACAGGTCAATCTAATGACCGCAGGACACGGGATTTCCCATACGGAAGTCGCACCAGATACAGAAACTAAAATGCATGCGGCACAATTGTGGATTGCATTACCCGATGCAAAAATTGCTGTTGAACCCCGTTTCGATCACTATCCAGAACTGCCAGTGGTGGAAAAAGATGGGGTGGAATTTACCGTTTTGGTCGGAGCGTTTTTAAATACTACCTCACCTGTGAGTGTTTATACCGAGCTATTAGGGGTGGACTTAAGCGCAGCAGAAAGCACCAAAACCCGTTTAACACTCAATCCAAACTTTGAGTATGGATTTATGGCTTTAGAAGGAACGGCTACGGTCAATGGGCACGAACTGACGGAAGACAATATGGTGGTGCTCGAGCAGGGTGTAAGTGCGATTGAAATTGAAATTCATGCTGGCAGCCGCTTGTTACTGTTAGGTGGTGAACCGTTTGAAAGTCCAATTTTACTGTGGTGGAACTTTGTTGGTCGTACTCAAGAAGAATTGAAAATTGCGCGTGATCAGTGGATTGCACAAGATGAACGTTTTGGTTTCATTCCTGACTATGAAGGCCCGCGCTTGGAAGCTCCGGCATTTCCAGACCAAATGCGTGCTTCAAAATAAATTGAATACTGCGACAAGTCGTTCAACAACAGAATAGGTGGATAGTTTCAATACTTGAAACCTATTCAAAATAATATCAATGAAAAATAGGATAATAAAAAAATGGCAATCATTGCGAATGCGGAAGTCAAAACATGCGTCGAAGCATGGTCTGGTAAAGTAAGCAGTGGGCGACATCAATTCATTACCGATAAACCAGCGTCTTTTGGCGGTCAGGACAAAGGCCCTGCACCTTATGACTTTATTTGTACAGGTTTGATTTCCTGCACCATGATTACCCTACGTATGTATGCGCAGCACAAAGGTATTGAATTGGGGGCTTTTAGTGTCGAAGCAGATTTTAATGCCAATAAAGAAGGCCGAGAATGGATCAGCCGTCGTTTGTCGTTTGAGCAAACATTGACAGAAGAAGTACACCAAAAAATCTTAGACATCTGTCAAAAAACACCAGTCACTAAAACTTTATTACGTTCCGTCGAGATTGAAACCTCACTTGTTTAACCCGCTTGACGGTTTTTTATAGGCGGTAAAGGATTTTGTGCGACTGGATATTCATGTGTATCGACAGGTGCAAAATCCAAATTTTAGCGTAAAGTGAGTGCTAGATTTCAATTAAAACAAAAGGCACAACAATGATTACCCTGCATCATTTGGAACATTCACGTTCTTTACGCATTTTATGGGCTTTGGAAGAGTTAGGGCTAGAGTATGAGGTGAAGTTTTATAAACGTCTGCCGACCTATGCTGCGCCACCTGAGTTAAAAAACATTCATCCCTTAGGCAAAGCCCCTGTTTTGACCGATGGTGATTTGGTCATTGCAGAATCTGCGGTGATTTTAGAATACTTGCAAGCCACCTACGATACAGAACATAAGTTTAAACCGCAAAATCCAAAGGATTTAATGCAATATAACTACTGGATGCATTATGCCGAAGGCTCGTTGATGCCATATTTGGTCATGACTTTGGTGATGAGTAATGTACCCAAGCATGTCCCATTTCTAATTAAACCGATTGCCAATAAAATTTGTGATGGGGTGAAAGGTGGCTTTATTAATCCACGCTTGAAAGAGCACAGTGCATATTTGGAAAATTATTTGTCTCAACATGACTATTTTGCAGGTGATTTTTCCTTTGCTGATATTCAAATGAGCTTTCCTGTGGTGGCGATGCAAGAGCGGGTAAAAGCCCATAACCCTCAAATGGTGGCTTATGCACAGCGCATTCAGCAGCGCCCAGCATTTAAAAAAGCCAAAGAGCTCAGTGGGTTCTAATGGATTGTGATGATTTGAACCTGATTTTTTTGCCCGGTGCATCGGGCAATACGACATTCTGGCAACCTGTTATCCAACGCCTTCCACAGGATGATTCAACCATGGTCGTCGCTTATCCGAGCTTTGGTGGCTATCCTGATGATGTGGATGTACAGAGTTTTGAGGACTTACAAGACGATGTATTGAATCAAATTCAACAGCCTTCTGTGGTCGTCGCACAATCGATGGGTGGCATTTTTGCAGTACAAGCTGCCTTACAAAAGCCTGAACAGGTGCAGGCTTTGGTACTTGTGGCAACCTCAGGTGGTATTGATTTAAGTCCTTTTCAGGTGGCAGATTGGAGAGAGGATTATCAACAGAGCTTTACGGTTCCAGATTGGTTTGTTCAGCATCAGTCTGATTTGACGAGCAGTCTGGAGCGTATCCAGTGTCCAGTTTTGTTGATTTGGGGCGATGCAGATCCGATTAGTCCTGTTGCGGTGGGGCAGGCCTTACACCGTCAAATACCACATGCAGAATTGCACATCGTGTCACAGGGACAACATGATTTGGCTTATGTGCATGCAGAGCATGTTGCGCAATTGATTCAAAATTTTCTCTCCAAACTCAGAGTATAAAAAAGGATGCCTCGGCATCCTTTTATTTTTTAGCGCTTGACCACAATCGAATCAATCCCGCTATGTTGTAGGGTTTGCTGTGCAATCACCGCGGCTTCTTGCGAGTCATATGGCCCTGAAATCACGCGATACCATGTTTGGCCGCCTTCAACGGTTTTGACGACATCGGCAGAGAGACCATTTAAGATAATTTCGGCACGACGTGCATCGGCACTGTCAGGGTCAGGGTAGCTACGCACTTGCAATATAAAACTTGGCGCTTGCGGTGTCGGTGCTGCTTCGGTTAAACCTGGTTCAGCAGGGGTGCTTTCTTCGGCAGCAGGTGCTTCAACAATCACCACAGTGCTTGGATTGTCTTTGGTTTCAGGGATGGCTTGATCTGGAATCGGCGTCACTTGCTGCTGTGGCAGTAAGTCGTAGAAACGGTAGTCTTTATTGGTTTCTTCTTGATAATGTTCCGAAGTGATTTGACCTTTCGGTTTCACTGGTGCCCAAGGCTTCCACAGTAGTAGTGCTACAGCAAAACAGAGCACGATTAAAATGACCACAAGTGTACCGAGCCAAGCTGGAATCAGTGGCTTTTTGGGTTTGTTCGGTCTTTCAGATACACCGCGCTGCGTTTTTCCAAACACGTGGAAACCTCTTTTCTTCTAATCAATATGAGGGACTGGCCCATTCTTTTCTTTATTTTAGTACTTGGCCTCAAGGAATTAAAAGAGGCGTCGTCGTAAAATAAAGAATCGCTTTGCAAAATTCAAGTTTCACAAAGCGAGAAATACATTAGGGTTTATATGGCTACTTTAAGCATAGCTTTCGGTCTTGCAGCCATGTGCAAAGCGTTGCTTTTTACATCGTTACCTCAAGCATAGCTTTCGGTCTTGCAGCCATGTGTGAAGCTTTGCTTCACTTATTACATGGCTTCAGGTGCAGACACACCTAGTAACTCTAAACCATTACGCAAAACTTGTTGTACGTTTATTGAAAGTAATAAACGGGCTTGCGAAAGGGCAATATTCTGTTCGTCGATAATTCTTGTATTATCCAAGTTATACCAACCATGGAATAACGCTGCGAGTTCTTTCAAATAGTTACCCACTTGGTGTGGTTCATAGCTATTTGCAGCACGAAGCACAATTTCAGGATAGGCTGCAAGTTTGGCAAGAATTTCAGTTTCAGCATCAAGAGTTAATAAGGTCGCATCGTAATCAGCTGCTTTGCTACGATCAAAACTAATGCCTTTTTCAGGTGCTTTCACATCGACCATACGATTAACACGTGCATGCGCATATTGGATGTAGTACACCGCATTGTCTTTGCTTTGTGAAACCGCAAGGTCTAAGTCAAAGTCAATGTGCTGTTCTGACTTACGCATCACGTAGTAAAAACGCGCAGCATCATTGCCCACTTCTTTACGAAGGTCACGCAAAGTCACGAATTGACCAGAACGAGATGACATTTGTACCATCTCACCACCACGCCATAGGCTGACGAACTGAACCAATAGAACGGTGAGTTTTTTCGAGTCATACCCTAAGGCATCAATCGCGGCTTTAACCCGTGAAATATAGCCATGGTGGTCTGAGCCCCAGATATCAATAATATCGGTATAGCCACGTTGTAATTTGTTCAGATGATAAGCAATGTCAGAAGCAAAGTAAGTGGTTTGTCCATTACGACGCTTCACAACACGGTCTTTTTCATCGCCAAATTCAGTCGATTTGAACCAAATGTTGCCGTCTTTTTCGTATAAGAAACCACGTTGTTCTAAAGTTTCTAAAGCTTCATCAATTTTGTCTGTCAATGAGGCTTCGCTGAACCATTGGTTAAAGGTTACACCAAACTCGCCCAAGTCATCTTTGATGTCATCTAAGATCGCATTCAGCGCTGCTTGGTGGAATACGCGGTAAGCTTCACCGATTAAGCTTTGTGAATTATTGATTAAACCATCAATGTGCTTTTCTTTGTCGCCTGAAAGGACAACTTTATTGCCTTCGGCATCGAGTTCTTCTGCATATTGCACATCTTCAGGGACATCTTTATAGACGTCTGCCACAGGGCGGACGTAGGCATCGCCATCAGCATCGATAATACTTTGCGCGATTTCTTTAACGTAATCGCCTTGATAGGCATTTTTAGGGAAAACCAGTTCTTGGCCTGTTAATTCGAGGTAGCGTAAATAGGTGGATGTTGCAAGGATGTCCATTTGACGACCTGCATCATTCACATAATATTCACGGTCTACGGTTGCACCTGTTGCTTCAAGCAAGGTTGCAACGGTCATCCCATAGGCTGCGCCACGACCATGACCAACATGCAAGCTAGACGTTGGATTGGCAGAAACAAATTCTACTTGAATTTTTTTCGCAGCATTGGCTTGCGTGCGACCAAACTGATTGCCTTGCGCTTGAATTTGATCAAGTACAGCAAAACGTTGGTCAGCATTTAAAAAGAAGTTAATAAAGCCAGGGCCTGCGATTTCTGCTTTGCTGATGTCCGCCACTTCAGGCAGTGCAGCAAGAATTTTTTCGGCTAAATCACGTGGCTTCATACCCGCAGCTTTAGAGGCAATCATCGCGATATTGGACGCGAAGTCACCATGGCTTCGGTCTTTGGTACGCGTCAAATTGCTGCTGTTGTTCCAGTCTGCTGGAAGGACGCCTTCAGCTTGAAGGTTTTGCACTGCGTGCTCGAGAGCTGCTTGGATTGCCGTGTTCATATTCAGTCGAAAATTTGATGTCGCAGAAAAACGCTAAATATAGCAAATTTCCACGTCTTTAGGTGAATCCATTTTCATAGAATAAAAAATGTTCAAAAACTGCTAACGATTGCACTGCAATAAACATGAAAAGCGCAGTATTATGAAAACTAAAACGCATACTTTTAAGGATAAAACGTGTCTGAACAGCGACCGATGATCATCGGCAATATTCCCAAGTTACCAGTAAAATATGCCATGTTTATTTTGCCGTTTTTTATCTCATTTTTTATGAGTGGCATTATCTCGATGATCAATCTTTGGCGCAATTTGGGCTGGGTGGACAATTTCCTACAGGTTTGGCTTTCCGCATGGATGATGTCTTGGGTGGTGGCCTATCCTGTAGTGCTCATTGTACTGCCGATTGTGCGCCGTTTGACCGGTGTGTTTGTCGATATGTCACATTTGAACCCACCCAAATAAGCCCCATTTTAGCTATTTTCACGGCATGAGACAGGTTTGCTTAGGAGTTCCGCATTTTGGTTTTGAAAACGATACAGTTTGCCGGCATGAAAGAGCTTAATCACTTTGGCACTGGTAAGCTGTTGTTGAAAACGACTTAGGGTTTGGCGTTGAAATGGATCAAAGGCATTGCCGTAGTTTTTGTTGTCGAGTAAAAACTGAATCTGTCCTGCTTCTTTATCATAGCCATATAAGATACGTTTGCCTTGCACATCTTGAAGCTCAAACGTAGGGGGATGACTGCTGATTTTACAATTCAGACGTAGTGAGAGCACAAAGCCTTCGGTCGATTTGTTTTGTAGTTGATAAATCCCTTGTTTTTCATTTTCCAAATAGACCCATTGGTTCAAGGGTAAATTTGCACTGAGTTGCTCATATTGCTCGATGGTGGCTTTACTGATATCGACAATGCCTTTGGGATCGATTTCAGGCAGTTTTTCGTTATGACCAAATAGCCCTGTAATTTTATCACTCACTGTAGTTTGCGCCTTAGAAATGGATTGGCATGCTGTAATTTGTGTGAGGCAAAGACACGTAAGGCTCAACAACATCAGTTTTTTGATGATCATTTTTAATATAAAGAAGAAATAAAAGCGTTAGCTTAGCTTGAGCTTTGTTCAAGTTCAAATTTTATCCATGCGCTATTTGACCAAAAGACTGCCGCAAACTTGATTTTTGCGTTGCGTCGGTTTGATTTTTATTTTCAGACTAAATCGCTTTGATAATTGCATCACGCTTATAAATATCAAAAGATGCGCAAATGGCGCTAAGCTAGTAGCCGAATTAGATGCATAGATTCTCCCCATAGGTTCATCTAAATCTATGTATAACGAGATAGGTAATGACGACAGAATATTTAAAGACAAAACAACCCTTATACATCCCTTATGCGGGCAATACCTTACTTGAGTTGCCGCTGTTAAATAAAGGATCGGCGTTTACGGAAGAAGAGCGCACTCGCTTCAACTTGCATGGTTTAATTCCGCATGTTGAAGAAAGCATTGAAGAACAGAGTCAGCGTTCTTATCAACAGTACTGTGCTTTTAATGATGCGATCAATAAGCACATTTACTTGCGTAACATTCAAGACACCAACGAAACCTTGTTCTATCACCTGATTGAAAACCATTTAAGTGAGATGATGCCAATTATCTATACTCCAACGGTGGGTGAGGCTTGTCAGCGTTTCTCGGATATTTATCGCCGCCATCGTGGCACATTTATTTCCTATCCAGACCGTGCGCATATTGATGACATCTTGCATAACATCAATAAGAAAAATGTCAAAGTCATTGTGATTACCGACGGCGAGCGTATTTTAGGCTTGGGCGACCAAGGCATTGGCGGAATGGGTATTCCGATTGGAAAATTGTCGCTCTATACCGCGTGTGGGGGTATTAGCCCAGCTTATACGTTACCAATTACCCTCGATGTCGGGACCAATAATCAGCAGTTACTGAATGACCCGATTTATATGGGTTGGAATCAACCGCGCATCAGTGGTGATGAGTACTATGCTTTTGTTGATGAAGTGATTGCTGCGATCAAGCGTCGTTGGCCGAAAGCCTTAATTCAATTTGAAGATTTTGCGCAAAATAATGCCATGCCGTTATTGAATAAGTACCGTGATGAAATCTGTTGTTTTAATGATGATATTCAAGGTACCGCAGCCGTTTCTGTGGGCAGTTTGATTGCTGCATCACGTGCGGCAGGTAAACAGCTCAAAGATCAAACCGTTGCCTTCTTAGGTGCGGGTTCAGCAGGCTGTGGGATTGCTGAGCAAATTGTTGCGCAGATGAAGGTTGAAGGTTTAACTGATGCCGAAGCGCGTGCACGCGTATATATGGTCGATCGTTTTGGTTTGATCACTGAAAATCAGCCGAACCTGCTCGATTTCCAACGTAAATTGGCGCAAAAGCCAGACGTGATAGCGCAATGGGGCAATGCTGAAGAGGTGATTTCACTGCTCGATGTCGTGAAGAATGCCAAACCTACAGTGTTGATTGGAGTATCGGGTCAGCCGGGCTTATTCACTGAAGAAGTGATTCGCACTTTGGCTTCGAACTGTGATCGTCCGATTGTATTGCCACTGTCTAACCCAACGTCGCGTGTCGAAGCCGTGCCAGCGGATATTATTCACTGGACAGACGGCAAGGCTTTGATTGCGACGGGCAGTCCTTTTGCTCCAGTCAACTATCAAGGCAAAATTTATAATATTTCGCAGTGCAACAACTCGTATATCTTCCCGGGCATTGGGCTGGGCGTGATTGCGGCCAATGCAACCCGTGTGACTGACTCCATGTTAATTGCATCGAGTAATGCTTTGGCAGATTGCTCACCGATGCTGGTGAACCCTACAGCAGATTTATTGCCTGAGATTGATGAAATTCAGAAGGTCTCTAAGCTGATAGCCTTCAAAGTGGCCAAAGCAGCAATGGATGCAGGTGTAGCCCCGATTATTAGTGATGAGCAATTGCAACACGCGATTGAGAAAAACTTCTGGAAGCCAGAGTATCGTCACTATAAACGTGTCGCCTTCTAAAGCTGAAAATGAGATTGAACAAAAAGGAGCGTAATGCTCCTTTTTGTTTTTTGAGAGCTGCGTCTTCATTAACATTATTTTACTAGATTAAAAAAAAGACATTTTGTACACTCCGCGCACAAGTATAAAAACCAATAACTTAACAATGATCATGTTCAATTCTATTTATAAAATGCTGGAATTCTTTGGATTCGGCTCACAAAAACGTGCTTTGCATATTCATTTTTCCAATTCGGCTTTGAACACACAGGTGTTTATTCAGCGCATTGAGGGCGAGCACAGAATCAATCAAGGCTTAAAAGCTGAAATTCTATGTCTATCGACCAATGCTTATCTGCCTTTAAAACAGTTTATTGGTGGGCGTGTCGCGGTTGATCAGGTCACGGATATGGGGCAGCTTTCTCGTCTGACGGGGGTGATTACCAGTGCCAGTCAGGGGCAAAGTGATGGTGCGCTAACTGTTTATAAACTTACCGTTGAAGATGCAACAGCACTGTGGCATAAGCGCAGAAACAGTCGCGTGTTTATGAGTAAAAGTGTTCGTGAAATCACTGAAACTCTGTTTAGCGAATGGCAAAGTCACAGTACGTTATTTGCAGCCAGCTTAAGTCTGAACTTAGACGGTTTGAGCCGTGATTATGATGTACGACCCTTTGTCATGCAGTCTAATGAAACCGACGCTGAGTTTCTCACTCGACTATGGCGGAGTGAAGGGATTAATTGGTTGATCGATGAACAAGCTCCGACGGTGCTCAGTTCGCCGGAACCGATTCAGGCACAGCAACTTCGTTTGATGGATGATAATCAAGCTTTTACAGCACTGGGCCGCCGAAAGATTCGTTTCCACCGCAGCCATGCCACTGAGCCTTTTGATAGCATCACCAGTTTTATTGCTGAACGTCACTTACAATCCACCACGGTACAGACGCAGCGTTGGCAAGCGCAACATTTAGCTCAAGATCAGAGTCAGGCTGTATTGAGTTCACATCAGCATAGTGATCAACAAGACAATGAAAGTTTGGGTCTGGAACAAGTCTGGTGTGTCAGTCCAGCATGGACGGCTGATCTACAAGGTGAGGATCAGGCCACGTCTGCTAATAGCAGTCAACTAGATCGTCTCAACCAACAACTGAACCAATATCATGAGCTTCAGGCCAAATATTTCACAGCAAAAAGTAGCGTTCGAGATGCGCAAGTGGGCTATTGGTTTGAAATGGTGGATCATCCTGAAATAGAACAGCATGTGTCCGCAGAGCGTGAATTTCTCATTTTAGGCAAAGTTTTTTATAACCAAAATAATTTACCCAAAGAGTTATTACAGCAAATCAATCTGTTATTAAAAGGAAGTCGCTGGCAAGGTCTGAATGAGGAACGGCAAGCCAATGAACTCTTTGTCGTACGCCGTGAGGTCAAAATTGTTCCTGAATATCAAGCGTGGATACACCGTCCAGCAGCCTATCCTTTACGTGCCAAAGTTGTCGGGCCTGAAGGGGAAGAAATTTATGTGGATGCATGGGGACGGATTAAAGTTCGCTTTATGTTTACACGTAGTGATGACCATGCTCATGATGGTGGGGCGGGTGCAAATGACAATGACACGGACTCGGCTTGGGTCGATGTATTGACCCCATGGGCGGGGGAGGGGTATGGCGCACGTTTTCATCCACGTGTCGGAGAAATTGTGGTCATCGACTTCTTTGAGGGGGATGTCGATCGACCTTTTGTAGTAGGACGTATTCATGAAGCGGATCGCCATCAAACCATGTTTGATGTGAAAGGGACATTACCTGCGACAAAAAAACTCAGTGGGATTCGTTCACAAGAGGTTGCAGGGCAAGGCTTTAACCAACTGCGTTTTGATGATACGACAGGGCAAATTAGTGTGCAGCTACACAGCAGTCATGGAGCGAGTCAGCTCAATCTCGGTAACCTCAGTCATCCAAAAGAAACTGAGAACAGTGATGGGCGTGGTGAGGGGTTTGAGTTAAGAACGGATCAATGGGGGGCCATGCGTGCAGGCAAAGGCCTCTTGATTAGTACCTATGCACAGGATCAGGCGGTTGCGGATCATTTGGCTGCATCCGAAGCCCAGTCCATCTTGCAGCAAGGTCATGACAGTATGTACATGCTGAGTACTTTGGCTGTTAAACAACAGACTGATGCACTGAATGTGGTTAATCGTTTGCCTAAATTGATTCAGTCTGTAGAGTTAAAAGGGGCCAATCAAGCACTCCAAGCAACTGTTGGTTTATTTAAAACAGCAGTTAGTCAGGATCCGATTTCGGCATTAAAAACGTGTGGTGGCTTTATTGAGGATATTCAAAAATTTGGTCAAGACACAGACAATTTGATCAATGAATTTAAAGATTATTTTCGGGATGCAGAGGCTTCAATAGACAATTTAAAAGCCTTTATTGATAACCTCGAAGAACATGGCACAGATGCTTTGAAAAGTCAGTTGCAAGGCGTTAAAGAAAAATTGAATGCGGATCCATTCGCCGCTTTAAAAGATGTAGGCAAAGTGATTGCCAATGTTGATATGAAAGACTTTGACCTGACCAGTGCTTGCGGAAGCTTTAATAAAGGCAGCAAACTGAATGTTAATCCCATGCAGGCATTGGGCTCCATGCAAGGTTTTATGGAGACATATGCTCAAGAGACAGAGCAAACGCAGGATACTCAGAATCAAGCTCAAGCGAAGATCTTTCGTCAGGCTTTAATGCTGCTGGCTTCCCCCAATGGTATTACCTTAACTACACCTGAAGATATTGTTTTACAGGCTTCTCAAGACATCGCTGAAAGTGCACAGGGGTCCATCAACTTAAGTGCTCAGAAGAATATTATTGCGCATGCACAGGATAAAGTGAGCTTATTTGCTGCACAAAAAGGGCTAAAAGCATTTGCTGCAAAAGGAAAAGTTGAATTACAGGCACAAGATGATGCGATAGAGGCGATTGCGCGTAAGGTGATTAAGTTAATTTCAACAGAAGATAAAATAGAAATAACCAGTCCGAAAGAAATTGTACTGACTGCTGGTGGTTCACAGCTCAAAATTAATGGGGATGGGATTTTTACGACAACAGGTGGAAAGTTTGAAAGTAAGGCGGGGCAGCATAGTTTTGTGGGTGGTGCAAAAGTATCTTATGAGGTTCCTGAATTACCAAGCAGTGGTCCATTTACTAAAGTATTCCATTTTGTGTCACTAGAAGGTGAGAAAATGGAAAATGCAATGATACAAATTTATGAAAAAATAAATGAGAACTATGTTTTTAAATTAGATTCGAAAATTGATAAATCTATTTTTAGACTAGAAAATGATGAAAAAAATATTGAGTATAAAGCATTGGTTGGGTTCGATGATTGGGTTTCATGGTTTGATGATGAAGAAGAGGAATTACAAGAAGAAATAGATTTAGGTGAGCATCACAATCCATATGATAAAGAGTCTGGAAATTAGTATGAGTAATGTACATATCGTAAAAAAAGGGAATACGCTTTGGGGTATCTCAAACAAATATAATATTAGTCTTAATGAGTTGGTTGAAATAAATGGTTTATATGGTAAAAAGAAAAATTTATTAAAAATTGGGCAAAAGATATATTTGAAAAAAAATAATAGTAGAAACATTGATACATTTTTAACAATAAAAGTTTATGATCTAAAGTGGGAATCAATTCCTCAAGCTAAGCTATTACTAGAGTATGATGGTCAGTGTCATTTAATGACTAGTGATGATAATGGGTTAATTAAAGATATTCAAATTGAAGATGCTTTGAAAGGTATAAAAATAAGTTTATATACATTAAAAAATATATTTGAACTGATAGCTCATCATAAAACATTGCCGATGGGGAAAAAAATATTAAAACTAAGTTCTCGTGCAATAATATTAAAAGGTAATACTTATCAAGTTGAAGGTGTAGCTAGAACAAATACACAAGCAATTGAAAAAGAATTGAAAGTTAATAGTAAGAAAGCGCAGAATACATCTGGGACATCTGGGACATCTGGGACATCTGGGACATCTGGGACATCTGGGACATCTGGGACATCTGGGACATCTGGGACATCTGGGACATCTGGGACATCTGAAACAAGAGTGGAAGGTGGATTACCTGCCGTCACAGTAGCTGCAGTATACTCTGAAGAAAATTTATATTTACATCCAGATAATGAAAAATATCGAAGAATAATTATTAACGCAGCAAAAAAATATAATTTAGCGCCACAAGCCTTAGCTGCAAAAATTAACGCAGAGGCTGGTACAAAAAGAGGAAGCCAAGAATGGAATGCTCAAGCACGTGCTTCAACATCATCTGCAGTAGGATTAACTCAGTTTTTAAGTGGCACTTGGTATGAGATATGTACGCGTTCTACTTATAGTGACACCTTACTGCAAAAACATGTTATTAAGAAAAAATTAATCTCTAATTTTCAAGAGAATATGGCTCTTAAGTTAATTTCGGTAAAAGATAAAGAAAAATTAAAAGCTCTTGGAACGGACCCTACTTTTTCGGTGGATTCAGCAGCGGCATATGCTAGGGCAAATATTGATATAGTTACAAACATATATAGAAAGGTCGATAGTTTAGAACCTAGTGATCTCGCAAAAGTTGGATATGTAGCTCATCATGATGGTCCAACAGGGTTTGGCAAAATAATTGAAGCAACAAACGACTCTTCATGGTCAAAACTACAAGGGCAAGTGTGTTCCAAAGATAGTCCTAATTGCAGTACATTACAAAATTATAAGGAAAGATTTAGTAATGGGAGGGATGCATATCGATGGTGGTTATGTACTGAATATACAGATGCAAAAATTAATGTAAATCGATTTACCCTTAGCCCTGCTGATGGGAAAAAATTTAAGAATGCTCGAACAATGGAGGAAATTATTGTTTTTCTAGGTGGTAAAGCTTTAGTTCGGCCAAGTAAAGAATTCGAGAAAAAGAAAGGAGCTAATGATACCCAAGCAACAGAAAATATTAGTATTATTATTACATCCATTGTAAATAATAAGGTTGAACCCAGTATTCAGTATTCCGTAAAATCTAAATATGGGTTAAAACCACATTTGACAAATGAAAATGGTCATGAAGTTATTAAAATTAAAAAAGGAGATAAGCTTGAAATCATTTTCGATAATCAAGTTTTAGCTTCAATCACTTCGATAAAGGATAAAGAAGAATTTAGGATTAATTTTCCAATTACTCAAGAAAAAAATATACAGAAGAAAACACAAGAAGTGAGTACAAACAACGAACAGAAGCTCAATTTTGATGGTTGGAGAAATCCACTTAATGGTACTTGTCAAGTGAGGCGGTTTGGTTATAAATCATTACCCTTAAAGGCAAATGCTGCAACTTATAATCAAAGTAATTTACAGCAGGCAACTAAGGTTGCATCAGGGTTTAATCGAACAACTTATAGATCTAGTGGAATGCATCAAGGTCTTGATCTTGAGGCTGATAATGGTGCCAATGTTTATCCAGTTTGTGTTGGTACCATTGCAAAAGTAATTCCATCATATCCAGGTTATGGAAAAACGATTATTTTAGAATGTGACGTAAATGATTTGCCAGTTTCAAAAAAAGCTTTAGCAAAAAACATAGACACAATTTACTTTGTTTATGCACATTTAAATTCTATAAATGTAACAGAGGGAGCTATTATAACCACTCTAGATACTGTTCTTGGGAAAACAGGTAATACTGGTAATGCCGGAAGTATGACAAGAATTGAGGATGGTGCACATTTGCATTTTGAGGTCAGAACAGAGATAACGAAATCAATGGGGAAATCTGGAATGACGTATAGACAAGACCCATTTCCTTGGTTAGATAATTGTAAGACCACTGAAAATGGTGTTAAATTAAATAGGTAAATAGATCATGAAATATAAATTATGCTTGATAGGTATGTTGGCTTTTTCAACAATTGCTAATGCAGAATTTAATATAGAAAATAACAAAAATCAACCTAATTATATAAAATTAGGGTATAGGAATGTTTTAAATTCTGGGTTTATATATACTGATAATGATAAAAATTTTAAATTAAAGAAAAATACAGTTAATGTTCCATATGAAGATATTTCAATTTTATTGAAACCTCTATTAAGAAATGACAATAGAATAAAAGGAAATGATTATTATTTTTTAAATTATGAGTCTTTTATTCAGCTAGATGGAATAGAGTATAAGTTACCTTTTATTATTTCAGATGTAAGTGCTATTGGCTCTAGTGT
>C687J35021_10000589_pt1 | contig 28502 bp, 37 predicted proteins | sample RifCSPhighO2_12_FD_35021 | JGI IMG/M metagenome (IMG submission 35021) | reverse complement strand
AAAGAAGAAATGAGCTTGCGTTGTCCTATTCCATCGGACGTGCGCGAACGGTTGGCCGCGGATCCATTCATGTCTCGCTGTTGCTTGGCCGATGAAACATGCGAGGGGCGTGTGGAATGGGACCATCACTTGAAGTTCGCCGGCAAGAGGCAGTCCGAGTGGTTTGGAATTTTGCCTCTTTGTTCCTCTCATCATAGCCGGGAAGCGCAATTTAGGGCAGAAAAAGATAAGATAATGGTATCGAGGGCAACAGATGATGAACTCATGCCGTACTGCAAGTCAACGGATTACATTAAACTCAAACATGCTCATTGTACTTAAAGGTGATCCACTCTCGACGGGGGGAATCTATGCCACATCCTTTACGGGGAAATTCGCACATCGTTACTTGAAAAAACAGGGCAAGGACATGAAAGAATCCTACGGGTGGCAGGCAAGGGCGCAATGGAAAGGAAAACCCCTAGAAGGTGCCATTTTTGCAAGAATTGGCCTATATTTTGGTGATAAACGAGTACGAGACATAGACAATTTCCACAAATTATCATTTGACGCCCTCACTGGCATCGTTTGGCTCGATGATTCCCAGATACAAAAGATGATTGTTGAAAAGTTTTACGACAAAGAAAATCCTCGCATCGAGATTGAAATTGAAGAGATGGTTGCCAAACTCGCTCCACATCTGGTAAAATGAATACACATGGGGTCGGTTTGCTGGTAGAGGGAGACCCCTCGGTTCAGGCTCTGTCTTCACCAACCTGCGCTTAAAAGCTCGTAATCGAGTGTGAGGCGGTCCAACTATCAGCCCTAGAGCCGAAAGGGCCACGAAACCAGAATAGGGACGTTGGACTGAAATAAAGCTTTGATAGCTCACCAAGTAGAGCGTCCGTTTGAAACACGGGAGGTAGCAAGTGCAAGTCTTGCTCAAAGCACACGCGAAACACCGCTCAACCGTTAGGAGCGGTGTTTTTGTTAACTCAAACTTCTCTTGGTTAACATAGCAAAAAGCACCTACTTCGGGTGCTGCCATTCCTGCTTCCACATATGCTTAAATCTGCCACGAGCATATTTGTATCTCGTTTTAGATGCATAACTTTTCTGTCTGTATTTTTTCTCTAAGCAGGTCATTGCGTAATGCCTTCCGGCTTCCCACTTCTAACAATTTTCTTCATATTAGAAGATGATTAGCAGTAGGCACGAGAGTTACGAGCACTCGATCTTTTCTCAATTATAGCAAAAAGCACCAGCCGTGACCAGTGCTCTTTGCTTGATGGAACTATACAGAACTTCTACTTGAAGTCTACTCTGGACATCCCCGTCCTGCAACACGCCCCATTTTTACGTTGCTCAAGTATTTTGTGAGCTGCGAAACTGCCAAGCCCACGAGCACCACCGCCCAATCTGGCAGAGCAAGCACTTCGAGATTTGACGAGACTGCGTTCAGTCCGGCCACGAGGGCGATGAGACAAACGTTCCAGCTAAAAGTCTTGATGCGTTTCTTTACTTCGTCGTTGAATGAGATCATTTTGATAAAATTATTTAATAAGCCGCGTCTGCACCAAGGCCCAATAATGGTCCAAGTTCCTGCGATAGTTTTCAAACCCTTTCTTTGATTGCTGTTCGAAGTAGCCACATCCGCCGTTCCAACTCTTAGCGCAAATTTCTTGTAATGGAATCCCTGCTGCAACGGCTTTCTTGTAGGAGCGATACTGCGGGGCGATGCTCAGGAAATAGGCTCTACACATGAGTTTTGAAAGCTCTGCACCTTTTTCTCCGAGTAGGTCAGTGCCTTTGTACTTCTTTCCCCAGAGTGCGTTCACTTCTGAGAGAACGCCGCCACGGATTTGTAAACAGCCATAAGCCGGACCACCTTTGCTCATGGGGATTCCTTTATCACCGATGGCGTTTATATCACCGCGAGACTCTACCCACGTGAGTGCGTCAATGAGTAGGTCGAGCCAGTCAGGCTGCCAGTCCAATCCTTCTGGTGGTATGTTTTTGTGTAGTTCTTCCATGAATATTGGGTCACTGGTTGGTAGACTATCGAGTCTTTCATCGTGTGTTGTTTCTGGGGTATAAACTTCCTCCTGCTGTTCGAAATATTCCTCGATGAACTGCCATAGTGCTTTCAACATATTATACCACGCTTATCTTCTTCAATCGAGCATACAGCTCCGCGACAAGTCTTGAAAACGGTTTGATGAGCGACACTATCCAATTATCATCCAATTTTACGCCATTCTCAAGCATCCATTTAATGTTCTCCGGTGATTCGTCAACCATGATGAATGCCCCAAACTTCTCTGCCCAGAAATTGAACACTTCACGATTGAGCCAATATCGCCCTTTTTCCCCGACGTAAAGACCTTGTGAATTAAGCAGCACACCCTTCCCTGACTTCCACCCGAGGAGTAGCGTGTCGTGGCCCGATCCGTTCGTTACGGGTTTCTCGATGTTTGTCGTATTGTACGCCCACATGAGGCCGAAGACGCAGGTGTGTTTCTTGCCGTACATCTTGTCGAGTTTGGTAACTGCCGCTCGCCATGTATCCCATGCGTCATATCCTTGTGTTGGGTTTACCCAAAAGATTCCGGGACTCTTGCGCCGCTCAATTGCCTTGGGGAGTAATTTTGCCACATCCCACTTGGTAATATCCGCGACGATGTTTCGACCATCTTTGAATGAATACGGGGAGTCTTCGAACTTGAGTGCTCCGACTTTCACATAGGCCAGTGCTATGTCTTTGTTAGTGCACCCAAACGCAGGCACGTCGTACCCCGCTTTTGTTCTCGCCATCATCCATACAAAATGAGGGTCAACACGTTCTCCGTCGAGGATGCTACACGCCACCGAAGATGACGCACCAGCGCACTCGTCGTTGTACGGATCAAATTCAGTCTGGTTCAGCACCCATTCATCGGGAATACTCACAACGTGGTCTTCGGGGACTTCCGAGAGCGGAGGAAGTGTCATGAACGCACCGACAGCGTAGGGCGCGTTCAGTTCCTTGTCTTTTTCCGACAGTGGTAAGAGTCCGAGGGTGTTCATGGGCGTTGTTTTATCTTTAGTAAAAGCGTCGCAGCATCCGCTCCAATATCCTTATTATAGCTTCGAAACGAGCGCAAGTGTCCAAGGGTGAGATGGCAACTACCACAAAGTGAAATGAGATTTTCAAAACTCAACTCCATTTCTGGGTGAAGATGAAACGGCTGGCGGTGATGAACGAAAATGGGTTTCAATAATTTCTTCTCCACTCCACAGGCTTGGCAGTCTGGGTGCATATCGAGATACTCTCGCCTCACACTACTCCACTGACTACTCCGCGCCACACCGCCCAAACGGTCGCTTTCAAAGATGCGTTCTAGTAGATTTGTGAAGAAATCTGTCATTTACTTCGTTGCAATAATGTTTTGATATCTGCCTTCATTTCGGAATTGTCCTTTTTTATCGTGTCCACCGCCTCAACGATCGCCGCAATCTGTTTATCTTGCACCATGTCTACTCCACGGCTTTCCTTCGCAACTTCATCGACATTTGCTTCGAGAACGTGATTCTGTGCAAACCATCCACCGATAGCAGAGAGGAAGATGCCCACAGCCACCGCGCTTGATATGACGATATTTCCCTTTTGTTCCATCCATTTTTTCATGCAATCTTTATTATACCACAAAAATGTCTTCTTTGCTAAGAATATGCAGGACTCCAAATATCATAAATCCATCGTCGGGGGGTGGGGTTGCGGCGGGGGCAGCAGTAAAAGTAATTACGTCGCTCGATGTGAACTTTATCCAAGTTTCAGTCCCCGATATACCACTTCTATTCGTTCCGGTCGTCGTTGTTGTTGCCCAACTTGTAAAATCTGCCGTAGTGAACTTGATGAGAACAATACCCGAACCGCCATTAGCTCCTCCTATACCGCCAACACCTGCATAGGCAAAACCACCCCCTCCTCCGCTTCCAGTGTTCACGGTCGCATTTGTCGGAGCGTTTGTGTCGCTTATTCCTCCTGCTCCTCCTCCACCAGTACCAGCTACACCCGAAGCTGTTTCACCACCTCCACCACCTCCACCCGCAATGACGTTTGATACTCCTGAACTCGTGAGTGACAAGAGACTTCCAACAGAAGCATCTGCTGTTCCTGCTCCGCCTGTTCCGCCTGTTGTTCCGCTACAATCTGCCCCAACAGCCCCCGAACCACCCCCCCCAGCACCTGCACAATTTGTCGGTGCTGATCCTCCATCATTCCCTTCACCTGCAGTTCCAACGCCAGGAGCTTGAGTTTGTTGACTCGGATAACTATAAGCATCTCCGCCGCCGCCTGAACCGCCGCGACTTGCAGGGAAGAGTACATCACCAGCAACTTTGCGACCAGAACCCATTCCTCCGACTTGCGGAGAGATTGTATCAAATGTAGAGGTTGCACCGTTTGAAGACACGGCTGACGGAGCGGCACCAGCCCCGCCAGCACCAACAGTAACAGTAAGTCCAGAACCCGTCGTTATTGTATATGTGGCATCGTAGGTAAGTCCTCCCGCGCCGCCGCCGCCGCCAATAGCACCACCTCCACCACCTCCACCCGAGATGACAAGCACCGATGCTGTTGCAGCAAACGCCTGAAATGGCAAGAGGAGGAATAGGGAGATGATGAGGAGCTTTTTCATAAAGTAGTTGATGATGCCGAGTAAAACGAAGCATCGTGGACGACCGAAGCAACAACGGGTGCTCCCCATAGTGCTTTTGTGCTATTAAAAATCGTCTCATCGGGTGATTTTGGCGGAATAAACGCATCAATGGTTTTGTCATATTCATATCCCATTCCTGCATAGTTTTTTCTTATTGTTCCTTTTGCGCTTGTTTGTATCCAGTTCTTCGGATCGCCCCATTTGCCTGTGTTGAGGGTTTCCTGCGATATAACGATGACACGAACGACCACTCCATCAATTACTTCAGCAAATAGTGATTCTTCTTGTGCGAGTAACTGTTCAGTGGTCGCACCCAACGCCGTACCACCAACAGGCTTTTGAACTGGCTTCTTAACAGCTGGCTTCACGATTGCGCCGACTTTCACCGTGTCGATGGTGAACGAGGTAGCAGGAGTATGCACCACGGTCGGCGGGGTGGCCGTGCAGGTCATAAAGAGGCAGAAAAATGAGACGAGGAATGACATATTACAAAGTGCGTTTCCACATGTAGCAAATAAAGTAAGGGTTCATCACGTTCAGTGCTGTTCCACTTCCTCCAAGAGAATGCGTGTGTGCAGATTCATCTTGGTTTGTGGCTGTAGCGTCTGCGGTTGTTATTGCGTAATTCGTCGTGTTGTTGGATGAAGCGTCTGGTGCGGTCGTTGGTCCCGAAAGCGGTCCTGTAGTTGCAGAATTGTATCGCTGGGAGTGATTGTGGGCGTTTTGTGTGTGTGTATGCGCTGTCCCTGCACCTGTTGAGATATTCGGTAAATTCTCCTGAGCAATAGTTTTGGTCTTTGCACCTCCTGTTTCCTCTACTGTGTCGAAATCCGTGTCTCCTGCATCAAGGCCTACAAGCGCACGACCCGCAGCGATAGACGACCATGTTCCGTAACCGAGAAGCGTGGCTGGGTTTGTTGAGACAACAGAGAGAAAGACCGAGCCAACGGGGAACGCCTCGCTTCCTGCGTGTGTGTGTCCTGCCGTTGCGTAATCCGTTGAGGCGGTATACGCCGCAGTACCAAGTCCGAGTATGGTTTTTACTTCTGCGAGAGTCTTTTTGATGAATACTCCTGCACCCGAGGCAACCAGAAAGTCATTGGCCGCCGTCGCAAGCGAGTGAGCGATACCACCGAGTGTGGCGAGATTGCCTGTCCCACCTGTGTCTCCCTGTGCGCCGTCAGCACCTTTTTCTACCATCAGCGTCCAATAACTCGCGTTTGGCGGTACTTGGTTTACGTTGGGTACATTGCAGTAATACATAGACCCGCCTGACGTACACACGTCGCGTATTTGGTAGTTATATCCAGAATCCCATGCTCCGCGATATTTTGACCGAACCATTGATGTGATAAATTCAGACATGTTAGTCGTTGATTAGGATAGTGGCTGTACACGTAATAACGGTTGGACTACTCACGGGAGTACCCATTTTAACATAACGCATTTCGCTTTTAAAGAATGTATTGTTGGTTGTGAGATTAACTTCACCGACCGTCGATGATGCATTAAATAAATTCATATCATTTGTGTTGTCGCCTAAAACGACATTCACAGTTCCCGTAGGAGCATGACACATTACACTTTTCCACGTTTGCGCAGACGATGCGGGGGCAAGTTCTTTTGTCGTTGTTCCAACCCATGTCGTTGTCGAGTAGTAAAAAGAAAAAGGTATTTCTATCGTTACCGTCGAATCAGTAAAGTCAGTAAATCCACTGAACGTAACATCCTCAACGGCAAGGGTATCGACGTGGAGGTCTTGAATGGTGGAGGAAGCGGAAGCATAAATCGAGGTGCCAGTGGCATTGGTGAAAGCAACCTGTGGGAATGTGTATGAGCCAGTTCCTACGTCTCCCGTGTTCAAGATAAAGTCATCGTCAACATCGAAGTCATTTGTCGTGCGCGTGAGATGATCGCCCGCAGTAAGCACGTCCGTTACGTTGCCTGCCGCATAACTGAGTCCACCCGAGAATGTCGTGGTGGCGAACTTGTAGACTGCGCCCGTTGAGTCCAAGCCGAGTGCTCCGAGGGTTCCGAGGGAGGCGTAGAGGGTCGAAGAAGCAGCTTGATAGCGAGTGGTTCCGTTACTTGCGACAAGTCCGTTAATCGTACCCAAAGACCCCTCTTTTCCGTTGAATGTCGTCCAATTTGCCGCAGAGAGACAGCCGGGAACTGAACCAGTGGCCACATCACACGTTACGTTTCCATTGGCGTAGGTGAGGCCTGTAGAGCCTGTGAAGGTGGTCGTGGCGGCGGCATATACTTGCCCTGATGCATTTACACCGAGTCCTGAAGAAGTGAGGAGAGGGATGGTCAGTGTTCCTGCGATGCGAGCATGGGTGGTACTTGCCGTACCTTGCACATCAAGCGCAGTGGTGGGATTGGTGGTCATAATTCCTAGGCCAGTTGCATTCCAACGTCCAATCTCCGCATCAGCAACGAATGTTTGAATTGCGGCCGCTGTATAGGTTGTGTGTGTCATTGCCGATAAATTGCTATATCCCACGCGAAGCCCCGCTGCTTCGTCGAAACAGATATGCACAATGCTGTCGTTTGGGCCAACAATACATGAACCGTCCGAGGTAAATTTTATCCCCGCGCTTGCTCCTCCTGCAATGGTCGTGGTAGCTGAACCCGTTACTGAGAGTTGAGAGGTCGAAGCGTAGGTTGCATGCAAGTCCTGTATAGTCGAGGAGCCTACAGAGAACATGCCAGCGAGGAAACCGACGATCGTGGATGTGGAGACACCATAGGATGCGGAGGTGAAGGGGAAGGAGCCGCCACCTGCTGTGGGTGTATCAAATGTGTAAGTGAACGGAGAATCATCAGAGATTTTGAGATACTTTCCTACGTCGGAAGCGTTTACCGATGAAGTTCCTGTACCTCCGCCGATTGGAAAAAGGGTTGTTGCAGCAGATGAAACAAGTGGGAGCAAGAGAAACAAAAGAAGGTATTTTTTCATAGATTAAATTTAATTTTAGCTCTACCTGCGTAAGTATCCGTTTTTCTGTGACAGTCTTCGCAGAGTGTTCGTCCATTATCTATGGCGAAACGGAGTTCTGGGAAAAAGGCGAATGGTTTAATATGGTCTGCGTTTAACTTGTTGCCATGCTCAGTGCCACCCCACACACAAGTGAAGTTGTCTCTTGTAAAAACGGCAATCCGCCATAGCTTATACTCAGCACTAGACCTTATTAGTTGGTTTACCGGAGTGACTCCACCCTTCCAATTCCTCTCGCTAAGTCTTTTTTTAAATTCTTCAGAGTGTATTTTTTTTCCTTTTGACTGAATTCCCTTATATTTTCCAAAACAAACTTTTGAACATGTTTTCCTTTTCGCTGCATGTGACTTTTTTACTTCAAACTTTAAATTACATATAAGACATGTAATAAGCTCCCTGCTACGTAAATCGTACCGTGGACCATTTTTAAACTCCGTCTTTGGAGAGTATCTTTTTCCAAGGTGCGCAGCCTTAATTTTCTCTTTTGTTTGCTCTGAAACAGGGTGACCCTTTTGTATATCACTCATTTTCTTTAACCTCTCTACAGAATGTTTATATGTTCCTTTTTTCATATCCTAAAAATATCTGTAGTCAGCACACAAAATTTCGTTCGCACTTGGTGCCACGACAAACGTGACAGTTTTTCCTGATAAAGTATAGTCCTCTGTCACTCGCTGGCGGCTCCCTCCCCTGTAGAGTTTCAGTGATCCATTTACTGGTGCTTTGGAAAGAGTGAACGTAGTGTTTACGTCATTCTTTGTTCCAGTCAAACTGTCATCATCAACAAACTTATGAACTACAGAGCCGCCCAGTGGTCTTCCGTTTTGTGTCGCAAAGTTCATCATGCGCCTTTCAAAGTCTTTGAGCATGTCTTCGAGGGATTTTATTTTATCTTCTACGGGTTTTAGGGATACGGGTTCGGGGATAGCGGGGATCATCTTCACAACTTCTTCCATCTTCACATACATTTCTTTCTCGTGTGCCTCCATTTTCTCGTCCATAGCCCCCATCTTCGCCTCGCACTCCCCCATCATTTCTTCATGCTCAGCCATCATGGGATTCATCATCTTCTCCATTTCCTTCTTTGCTGTGTCCATCATCTTTTTCTCTGATTCAGACATGCTTTTGCTTACTTTGCCGTCCATTAGTTGTACTGCGGAGTTGTGAAGTTTTTTCAGGGACTCCATATCAGCCATGATGGTTTTTCTCATGGAAAGCATGACTTCAAAGATTTTCTTCAAGTCTTCGGGGTCGATCTGTGAAGAAGCCATTTTTATTGATTCTTCAAGGATTTTTTTGAGCTTTTCGGGGTGCATGTTGACGGTTATGTTAGGAGGTGGTAGGGTGCGAATATGTTAGCAATTGCTGGTGGAATAATTTTGGCGGGGATTATTTTGTATGTTTCGATATTTGTCGGAGCGTTCATTCTTGCGGCTCTCGGACTCATCGAGTAGTCTTATCTTCCATTAACGCGGCAATATCTTGAAGCAATGCCTTAACGGAAACTCCAAGTGCTTGTGAGATTTTCAGCAATGTTGGATGATTTGCAATCTCTCCTGTTATTTTTCCTGTAGCAATATAATTTTTTAATCCAGTGCGAGGAAGAACCTCAACGGCTTTTTCAATAAGTCCTCGTGCTGTCGGAATGCCCGCTGTGGTGTTTACTTGTTTTCCAGTCTTCACGATTGTTCCCGCCGCACCGCCAGTAATATCTTCACCGATCTTTTCCCCAAGAGTTTGTGCGGCTTCCCTAATTTCAAGTTTTCCTGTGTTATAAAGATTAAGCAATTTTTGACTAATCTGCGATACTTCTTTTGGTGATAAATTTCTTGAAGAACCGAACAATTCCTTCATATCATCTATCATCGAACGCTTGACAACGTTTTGTTTGGCAAATTTTGCCCAGTCTGCATAACCCTTACCACCATAAGTACCGAGTGATTCGGCAAACTTTAGTACCTCATCCATCATTCCTCCAATTATTTGCTTTGTTTCCCCGCCCGTTGGTGTACCTGCTGGGGTTTTTGTTTTTAACACGATCAAACGCTCAGTGACTGCATCGAGTTGTTTCACTGAGGTATCTTTTGTGATGTTTCTCACGGCATCAAAGGCAGATTGAATCGCACCCTTGTCACCTCCTGATACTATGTTTGACGGGAGCACACTTCGGTCAAAATTAAGTAGCCCATTTGACGATACTCCGATATTATATTTACTCCTCAATGCCCTTGTAGTATTAGACACAAATTGGCTACCCTCTTTAAGAAAATCTCTGCGGACACCACCACTTCCTGCCCCACCACCAGAAAGTTTATCAAATTCCGCAACTGCTTTTCGTGACTCTTTTACTGCTTCACTGGCAAAATCTTGAAGTTTTGATGCAGAGCGTTTGATAATGTCATTAAGGGCAACCTCACCTTGTTTCATTGTCTCTACCGCGCCCGGAGTGCGTTTTAGTGCTGCTTCGATTGCATCATCTGCATAACCAGAAAGAAATTTAAGTGTTTTAACGGCAACAGGGCGAACCGCATTTGCTGCCATACCCAGTCCCTTTAGAGCGGCAACGCCAGTTCCTTGTAATACAGCAGACGTTGCGCCAGTGCCAAGTATTTGACTAGCGTTCATTTCGTCACGTTGCCCATAACCCTTTTCAATTCTCTGTTGCAGTGCTTCGCCCGCCGCACCGCCAACACCAGCACCCGCAATTCCACCAGCAACTACTCCAGCTGGGCCAAGTGGTGCACCAGCAATACCGCCAAGTACTGCGCCACCAATAGAGCCAGCAACAGGTACGGCTTCCTCAAAGAAAGAACGTTGCGGAGCAACGGGTGCTTTTCTTTGTTTCTGCCAACCGCCAGCCACCTTGGTATATGTCTCGCCATTTATAATTTTTGTTTCCATGTTAGAAGCCAAAGACTTTTAAGAACTTATCAAAGAAACTGGCTGGTTCGGTTTTGATCGGGGGAATAACTGATTGTTGCCCTTCTTCTAGTTTTGTCATTTCTTCGTCAGTCATGAAATCTTTTGTTGTGGGATTGAACACATCGGGCAAGGCATTTTTTACTTGATTGTAGCCATCTTCGGTGATGTTAAAGCGCAGTTGGCTTGCAACGTCAAACATCAAAGACTCACGAAGGCTATCGCTAACGACCGTGTTCAGTTCTCCAACCTTGTCAGTGCTTGGCAACATGCGATTGTATAATTCCTCCTCGCTTTCAGTAATGACGGCACCAGTACGGGAACGAGCCAAAACATCAAGGGTATTAAGAATCTGCACTCCAAGTCCCGCAAGGGCTGGATCGCCAACTTGCCCAACCTTTTCATAAAGTTTCTGGATATTTCCACTGAAAAAGCCTGTCTCACCACCAGCGTTTTCGTATTCGTTCAATAATCCACTTAGTCGAGAAAGACTTTGAGCAATGGTAAATCCTCCTATCGTGCGTTTCCGTGTGTCAGCATCAGGAATGTTTGCAAGAGTTTGTCCAATAATTTTTTCAGCAAGTGCCTTCGAGTTTCCTTGTTGAATAAGCGGATTAACAGACTTCATAAATGAAGCCCTCGCTTTATCGCTGGAAAATCCTGAAATAAGTCCGGCTGTCTGGGAAAGATTTTTTAACTCTGGAGTTGAGCCAGTAGGGACATTTACATCATTCCCATCACCCTTACTCGACAACACCCTCGACGAAATAACATTCCCTTGTGGCCCAAGTTGATACTCCACTTTGTTCCCAGCCGCATCTTCGCCTATCGTGTACTTTCCTTGCTGGACAAGTTGTCCCGTTAACACAGAAAGTTGGTCGTTCACCTTTTTGAAATCTTGCATGAAAGTTTTTGATGCAGGATCGATCGTGCCAGCAAGTTGAGCAATCTTTATCGCAATGTCTGGCTGGAAATTAGCCGTTGCCTTGTCCGTGCTATTACGAATGTCCTGAATGAAAGCGTTGTACTGCGAGTTGTTCGAGGCAAGTGTGGCTTTCTTGTCAGCGAGCCTGTTCTGGTCTTGCTTGTCCGCAAACGCATACGCCGCATCGATGTTCTTTATGCGTGCGTCATATTTGTTATTTGCGTCCGCAAGTTGAAAGCCAAATATCTTGTCGAGATGATTCTGTGCTTGGGTTAAGATACTTTGAGCAAGAGCAGTTTTTCTCTGTGCGCCAGCGAGTTTTGCTTGTGCCATGAGTCCTTGATATTGAAGGGGAATGGCACGTAGGGCGATATTTCGGAGTGCGGCGGTGTTTTGTGGTGCAACACCTGCTTTTGTTACGTTAGCTCCCCCTGCTGCGATATTTTCTTGTGTTTGGATGGGAACTCCTTGTGCTTCGGCATTTAATCCTGCGATTTGCGCGTTAATTGCGTCAAATTCCTGTTGAGCGACACTTTCTGCTTGTGCGGCTTCATTTGCGCCTGTTTGGAAGCCACTGATACCTGATTGTGACTCCAGAGAGCCATAGAGAGATTGCGCTGAGGGCTGTTCGGTTCCTTGTAACTCTTTTATGTATTTGTCAAACAATGACGTGGACGAATCTGGCGTAACTTCGGGTGTGAGGGTTTTTATGTTTGCGTCGATTGTCGCTTGTCCGCCAGTAATGCTTGGCACAGGTGTTTCAGACGCAATAGTTGGAGTAGCCGCAACCGCAGGAGTGAGAGACTGCGGGGTGATAGTGGAAACAGGCGCAGCAAGTTGAATACCAGCCGCCTGTTGTTGCTGGGCAAAGGTTGGTTCTGGGTTCACATCAATCGCTCTTTTTGTGTAGTCTACGGGAGTTGCTGTCGGCATGTTCTAATTATACCATAAATTATTAAATCGTGATTCCGATATTCTTAACGATGGCGATTAAAGCATCAATGGCAGTTTTTGCACTTGCGGCTTCGGCCTGAACGTAACCTACGCTTGGTGCTGTTGGCGTAGAAACTCCCGATTGCTGAATGATTGGTGTCTTTCCATAGAACGCAAGTTTCTGTGAAGCGGCAGTTCCCAAACGAGTACCCAAAGTTTGACCAATGACAATATCGTTACCGTCGAGTATCTGTGCGGGTCGAGAAATGAGAAACTTTCCTTTTGCCATTTCATCACGGATTATTGCTCTAATTTGTTGCTCATCCATAGCTTTCTGCGTCATTTTCCTCATAAGCGTACTGAAGCCCAGTAACCACGGCTCCTCCAGTCGACTCCACTCTAAGCTGGAACTCTTTGACATTTGCGAGTGATAGCGCATTTTTTGCTACGGCAGAAGGAAGACCAAGTTTCACATCATCGTCAGTGGTAAAAGTTTTTAGAGTTGTCCACGTCGCGTCGGGTGTAACTTTCAATTCACTAGAGTTCTTCCGTGCGGCAATAACTATTTGTCCTGCTGTGGGAAGTGGCTCACAAGAAAGTATCATCCCTTTGAAAGAGACATTTTTTGCTAAATCATCTGAACGCACCTTTGTTGTCTCGATGATCGAAGTCGTACCGTATGCCGTGTTGTTACTCGCACCGTTACTCCATGCACCATCTGCGCCTGCGGTGAACCAAAAACCTTGTCCTTCTACATGGACACCTGTTATAGCGACAGTCCCCGTATCCACTCCGATATTCTGAGCGATTGAGAGTTTACCATCCTTATCAAGTACAAAACATCTCCATGTCGAGGCTGATTCACCGAGTAACCGAACATATCCAGCGAAGTATAGTCTGTCATTAGCGACAAATTTACCCATCAAAAGCCCTCCCGCCTCAAGTACGCCTGTTTTCATGGGAAGTTCCAAGATTATCTCTGGCACATCGCCACTCAAGTACTTTATGACGAGAATGGGTTGTTCGGCGAATGTGGTATTCGTCTGATCGAGGCGCATTTGTACAAAGAACGTTCGTCCTCCAAGTGTGGCGTTGTGATAGACACGTTCCGGCCCAAGAATATACGATTCTGTAATATCTGTAACAGAAGTATCTCTGTCCCACTTCAGGGACGACGAGATTCGTGTCGTTGAGTCATAGCCACAGATATTTATAAAGTTTCCCTGCTCAGCGATTGAGGTGATGACAAAATTTGTATTAGGGAGTGTGAGGACCAAAGAGTAACCTGTTCCCGCCGTACCATCAGCGGCAGTGCTAAGTTTATGTATTTTGTTGTCAGTTGCAAAATAAGTACACCCGTCTTTTGAATGAGTGAATGCGTCGGCAAAAGAAGAAACGGAAGTGAGGTCAGTGTGTGATGCTACATAAAGTGTTCCGTCGGTATGTATTGAATAGACATACTGTGAATTGCGAAGCCCATAGAGTACTCCTTTATGCGAAAAGAACAAAGCATTAGGTGCCGATGTCGCACCAAACGTCAGTTTAGTTTGCCACTCATTCGTTGCATCCCACGAGTAGATAGCTCCATAAGTAGGTGTGGAATTATCTACTCCTACGCCGTAAATTGTACCTGAAACAGCGGTTAATTTGAGCAAAGCAAGTGTTGCCAGAGATGTACCACTCAGTCCATTTGTCGTCGAAAGTGTAAGCGGGTGATACGGCCGTGCTTGGCCTGAAACCAAGTCAAAGTGCTCAATACGAGCTAGCCCATCTTTGTAGATATTGGGCTGGATACCTTGATTCATGTCTCGTACTTGGCGTGTGATGATTTTATTTGTCATAGACGATGGGTTTCTGCATGTTTAGTTTCCTATTGTTTCAATGATTAAGTGTCTATCTGCCTAATAGTTCAACAAGGATGCTTTCGTAACCAGCGAGATTGCCGGAATCTATCGGGCGACCACGGAAGGCGATGTATAGTGGTGCAGCGGTGGAGTAGTACGTGGTGACGTAAGAACCTTTCATGGTCAGTGTGGCATCTACGCTTGCGCCATTGCCGTTAGTCCCGTGGGTCTGATGAGTGTGTTGTCCTGTCGTTGAGGTTGCGACTATCGTGGCAATGGACTGATTACGCATAGTGCTTCCTCCTTCTGTGGAGAAGATGGTCGATGTGGAGACGCCATTGCCGAACTGATAATCAACATCGTTTTCAGAGCTCACACTCTCACTCGTTATGTTTGCCGTGATGCGTAGCATGTTGCTTGTCGTGAGCGTGTTTGCAGGAATCACCACAGTAGTAAATGTCGTTGTTGCACTATTGTCTGTCGTAGAAACTTTCACATTGCTTGCATAGAGCACTTGAGATTGGACAGGAAGAAAGCGCAGATTGCCCGAGCCATCCTCCGTGAGAACTGTTGAAGAGGCGGCACGAGTGCCAAAGAAATTATAGGCGAGTCCATTTAAGGTAAGTGGATTGGCCACTGTCGCGGGGAAAGTGTGCGATCCCGTCCAAGTATAATTCGCCGCTTGGTCTATGGCAGATGTCGTCCATTGAGGGAAACAATTCGCTCCACAAGAGGTGAGAAACATCCCTGATGTTCCCGTTGATGTGGCCATCGTTATTCCACTTCCCGCATTACCAAAGAGCACGCGATATTGCGCTGGTGAGGTTGTGCCTGTGCCACCTAAAGACACGGGAACAGCGGTAAATCCTGCTCCGAGGGAGCCTGATGTTAGTGCGCCAACTGTTACTATGCTCGCACTTCCGGCAATGAGTGAATAGCGTCCGTCATACCATGTTTGGAGTGAAGAGGTGGCGTTTGCCCAAGTGATTTTCTTCGTGGTTGCAGGAGAAACGCCGTTGTCCACGATAGCGAGCGTGTCGGCGTCGTCGGGGGAGGTGAGGGCGGTAAGGGCAGAAATAGCCTGATTTGCACCTAATGCAGTCAGTCTCCCTACTTGGTCAGCAAGTTCTCTGATCTGTGCGTTCTGCCAGTAGAAACCACCAAGAACTGCGAGGATGATGATTGTGAAAAAGGTTTTTTTAAGCATACTAATTTCGTGCTGGTAACGTATAAGAACTCGACGAGCGTGCGGTCAGGTTTGGATTGTTCGTAGGATTTTCAATAAGTATTCCATCTCCGTTTTCTAGTAGTAACATATCTCCATCTTCTTTGAGTAAATTGCCTGTGTTTTGGTTTGGAAGTGAGTATGAATTGCCCTGCCGTGATGGGAGCGTGTAATACGTCATATATGCGGGGTGAGTTTCGGTCTCATAACGTGTCGCTTGTCGCCGTTCATCCGTGAATACGCGGATTGCAGTTCTTTTATGCCTGATTCAAACATTCCCGGATTATCCATATTGCCTGTTGAATAACGCAAAGCAAGGTCAGGCTTTGAGCCGAGCAGGTAGAGGGAACAGGCTTTATAAGCAATGAGATGATGGTATGTTCCGATGAAGCCAGGTTGCTGTGAAGTATCTGCGACAACGAACGGATCATCGAGGCGAGAGAAGTCCACATGAAATGATGCGACGCTGGTGATGAACTCCGCACTGGGGGCAATATCAAACCAGATGCTTTTACCGTCGAAGTAGTACGCCGTAGGAGTACCTGTGGCCGTAGAGTTGTACTGTTCACGCCTGTCGATGGGGTCAAGGTAGATTCTCTCCGTTCCGCTTACATAGTACACATGATTTACCCGAAGAAGTGTCGCGAGGTTATTCCCCGTAGCGGCGACGGGAAGCTCATAGTCAAACTGTGAGGCAACAAAAGAGATAGGCGCGTCGGGGACATTGGTGTAGTTATAATCATCGGCCTTCCAGTTTCGGTCTACTTTCAGCAAATGCTGGCGAATCTCACCAATGGCAATGTTGATGTAGTTGGTGAATTGCGCTTTCAGTGTTGAATCTCCTGTTATCGCCGCATCACCAAGAAAGGAAAGAGACTCGCACACTTGCAATATCCCATTTTTATTTGTTGTGTCTGAGTACTGCATTGCCTATTTTGTTATCTGGTAATTTGCCATATCTCACTCCTTAACTCTTTGTATGTTGTGCGGGATAATCCGCAGGGTTAAGGAGCAAAGATGGAAAACTACGCTACACCGACATCGAACACGAGACCTGCGTGAGCCGTAGGAGTCAAATGTCCAATATCAACACGAGAGTAGTAGAGCGTACCCGAATGGAACGAATTGGAATCCGAACCGGGGAGTTCCTGAACAAACGCTTTTCCATAGAGTTTCTTCAAGATACCGAGACGCTGAATCTTCTTCACGCCAGCAAACACATGGTTTGCCGTGTGATCGTTCGACCACATGTGGTCTGCGCCCATATAGCGGAGTCCTTCGACCGTTCCCTCCTTGAGAGCTTTATCAGCACTCATGAAACCGTTCGCCTGGACAAACGCTTCGAGGAGTTCAAAGTCTGCGGCACGCCACACAAAGCCGACACCGTTCTTGTTCATCAACGACTGACCGTTGGCCTCGCGGATCTCCCGCTTCACGCCACGGATAATGTCGTCAATGTTCGATGCGGAAACAGTGATGTTTCCTGCCGCGCCTCCGATGGAAGCGTTGTCGAAATCAGTCCAAGAAGCGTGCTGTGCTAGCACATTCGCTTCGATAAACTCATTCAATAACGCACCAATGCGGTCAAAGAGCTCAACGCCAGTAGTCCACGGCGACTGTGCTTCGTCAGCAAAGTCCACGACCAAACCAAGGTCACGGCCTGTCGAAATGGTAAGCGTATCGGCGGTTTCTGCGAACGTCTGTGGGATAGCACCCGTACCACGGGTAACAGTCTGCACAGCGGGAGTTGTACTCATGTACGAACTCGAGATGACGCGTTCATTGGTGACAATGATATCGCACATCTCCTTAAACGTAGTCGGATGATGGAGACGGTCTTGCAACACGTCTTCAAAGCTCGTCAAATACGTGATGGTATTAGCAACGGACATATAGTTTCTAATTAGTCAATAATGGTTAATTAGAAGAATCCGTCCTTTTCCTATTCGTTATAGAATGTACCTCCACCACCGCCCCTACTGTTTTGAGCCAGTTTACGGCTAATATCAGCACGAGTCTTGCGGTCTGGCACATCCTTTTGCGACGGAAGTTCACCTTTCTGAGACCAGTATTCCAGTGTGTTCTTGGCTCCACCCGACGACCCTCCACCACCTTCTACTGCTGTAGCTTTAGCGTTAGCTTTTGTCGTTCGGATTTTCTCAAGTTTGGCTTTGAAGTCCTCATCATCGACGAGTGTATCAACATCCATTCCCCACTTCTTACTGATCTCTTTGGCGAGTTCCACTTCGTCTGGGTCGGTGATTCCGGCCGAACGAAGATAGGATTTTTGTAAAAGACCAAATTCTTCTGTTTGGTTTTTAGGAGTTTCTGTCGTGGTCTCCGTTTTTCCCTCAAGTTGCTTTTTCAAGTCCTTGAGATCTCGTTTGAGCGACCCAACAGTGGCTTCGTGCGACTTGAGCTTATCGTACTCATCTTTCGAGAGCTTAAACTCTTGCACTCCGCCTCCTTCTCCTCCGTTGGTTACGTCAGCGGCACCGTCTTGATTGTTTTCATCCATAGTAATCATAACTAGTTTTAGTTCTCTTGTGTTAAATGTACAAGAATAAACATATTCGCCTTTTGTGGTGGCATAACCAAAAACCGAGTGCCTTGCGACACCCGGTTGGAACAACAAGAGAAGAAACGACCAAGAAACTTCCCTTGTAGCCCCGATCGGATGCCGCAAGTGTTTGGTCGTTTCCGCTATTCAGTTGTCAAAGTTCTAAAGCAGTATCCAGCTTGCTTGGCATCCACCGTTTGTTGGACTCGAAACTCCGTTACCACCACCAGCAACTGTTGAACGAAAAACAAGGACATCTCCAGGAGCATAAATTGTATTACCCAGTGTACTTGATGTTGCTACCACACGCATATTCGTATTTGCCGAAAGCACAACTCGATCTGTTATTGCAGTAGTTGCGAGATACGCTGATACTGATTTGTAAATAATCAGATCCATATCAGTTCCCGTTGCAGATGTCGCTGCGTATGAAATTTTTTCTACAGTTGAAGATGCTGTTCTTGGGGCAGGAATTACGCATACCGTTGTTGAAGCGGCTGTACCAACCAATTTGACTCGTTCAGAACGAAGTGCGACTCCTCCATAACCGTAATCATTTTCAGTAAAAAACGAACTCACAGCAGCACCAGCAGGAGTGTTGATGATCGTTTTGCCTCCCATGAAAAAGCCAGCGATACCGAGCACCAGAGCGAGAACGACACCGACAGTAATAAGTTTTTGATTCATAGTTAATTTATAAATTGATAATTATTTCTTCTTTGATTTCTTCTCGGTTGCTTCGACCTTTGTTTCAACCTTTGCCAGTTTCTCTTTCAAGCCAGGCTTCCGATTCTTTCCTGCGATGCCAAACTTATCTGCGAGTGATGTGAGTTTTTTTATCATGTTATTTCTTCCAAGTAATAATATACTCGCCATCAAATCCAGTGGAAGTCTCAAGCACGATACCGTTATTCATCGTCGCGTCTATCTGCAAGAATCCGAACACGTCTGATGCACTCAAAACTCTGGCAATAGCTTTTCCAAGTGTGAGCGAGGCGGTGGAGCTTGCTACATCACTTTGAATGGTCGATGTTGCAGTGGTCGTTGCGTCCCAAAAACGAAGATAACCTGCTGTCGCCGGCTGAACTATGATGATCGAAGCGATCTGACACGAACCTGTGCACACCCTGCTGCTATACGTTGCGGAAGCATCGGTAGAACGAGTTGTCGTTGAATAATTAGACTCATAAACAGGCGCACTTGCACCAGCCGGACGAACATTACTGACAAAAGCGAACAGTCCAACGATAACAGCTAACAGAGCTATGATTGTTGGGAGAACAAATTTTTCTTTATTGACCATGTCCTTATTATACCATTATTTTATAAAAGTCCCTACAAATAATTTGCAGATTTCTGCCCTTCCTTCTTCGGCTCGTTCTTGTGTCTCTCCATCTCGACCCATGCTTCGGAGAGGAACTGCACTGCTAAGGTTTGAGCCGCGAGGGTGTACACATCGGCGTTGGTTTTCTTTGCTAAGAAGTTCCGCATTAACAAAACCCGTACCGCTTCGGACATTTCCTTTTCGTTGATGAAGCCACGGATTTTTACTATTTCGCGTTCGTTCACAGTGCCATTGCTTGAGCTGGTAATTGGGCGGGTTGCTGTTGTGGCATTTGCGGTTGTTGTGCGAGTTTCTGCGTAAAGCCGTAGAAGTCAGCCTTATTCACGCCAGAATACTCCAAAATGTTATCAAATGCCGCTGACATGCCCGGAACCTGCATACCCTGTTGAAACGCCGCAGGGTTAGATATGACAAGCTGGAAGATAGCAAGAACCTTGTCGGATAATGCTTTGAGATCTTTCTGTTTCCCCGCCACGTTGATACCTGCCCGTAATTCGATCCCCTCGAACTCCTTTTCAAGTATCTTGAGCAAGTGCTGACTACCCTTCTTCTTGAACTCCTGCTTCCACTGTTCCATCCACGCTTCTTTTTCACCCTCAGCAAAATCCTGTCCATCAATGACCTTGTTGGCGTAGTTCTTGTTCCATTCCTTGATTGCCAGCTCATCACAGACCCACAGCATCTCATCACCAGAAAGAGTGGCCAAGAACTTCTTACCTTTCAGTATCTCTTTCTTAATATCGGGGATTATGCGCTTGCGGTAAATCTCCTCGATGAACTTAGCACGTTTGCCACGGAGTCGGTCATGTGGGCCACGACCTTGTTGCACGATTTGGTCTTGACCTCGGAACGTCGTACCTGAATTGGCCTCTTTGCCCATCATCGGGTCAAAAGCGGCTCCTGCGTACTGTGCGTATTCAAACCATGAGTTCACTCCATCTTTGAAAAGGGCGATGTTTGCGGTTGCCGCTGTCGGGACTTGTCCAACACGACGACCCTCCTTGAGTGTCATAAGCTCAAGATTTTCCATATCCTGAACCTGATGTCTGTTCGCAAATGTCTCGTCGTCAGTCCACAACGGAACCTTAGCCGCTGCTTGGAGCATCTGTGTTTTGTGAATCTCCAAGAAGTTTGTCCAAATCTGAGGATGTAACATACGCTCTCCCCATCCACGGCCAAGTGCTCGACCAGTGATTTTCTGTGAGGAGAAGGAGAGGATTGACCCCTCGTCCTCTTTCTTTCGATAGCAGGTGAAGTATTGTTTTTTCTTGTCTTTGTCAGTATAAAAAGCAACGATTTGCAGTTGTCCCTCCATTGTTTCTTTGTCTCCGCCGTCGTCAAGGTAGCTAAGCGGCAAGTCTCCACGAACGATATACACCTCAATCTGTTTGCCTGTTGTGGTGTTCTTTTTCTGCCCAAGTTGTCCGTCGGCAGTTTTCTCAAATGTCGCTAAGTCAATGAGTTCGCTAGCCGTTCCCGTAGCACCGTTCTCTTTCTTGAACCAGCCAGACTTTTCCATCTGGCGGAGTTTCGCAGGAGAGAGATAGAGCTTGAATCCTATCGGGCCACCCATCATCTCTGTTTGGTCGCAGAACGCTACCCGAGGAAGTGGAAGTACCTTGGGACGTTTCTCGGAAATCATTTCGACAAGAACACCACCATAGTCCACATCGGACTCGGTTATCTCGTCAAACATCTCATCCAAGTCATGTTCGCGAACGTAAACCTCATCGTGATATTTCTTGATGAAGAATGAAGCCACGCGTCCCGGCATGTTTTCAATGAAGAACACCACATCTTTTACCTCGATGTCCTCAGTCCAGTACGCCAAAGAAAGGACAGGTTCCATGATGTTCTTGAACGCTCTCATCCAGTCGTTTTCACCTTGAAAGAACACGCCGTTCTTGAGGTGGAAGATCATTTGTGTGTGAGTTTTGAAGTTCCATCTCCAATTTGAACCAACGGACACCTCTTCAGTGTCAAACTTATTCTCTTCGGCGGTTATATACTGGAAGATGTTTTCAGGGAACATAGATTAGAATCTTAGCGAAATGGATTTTACGTTAACTTCCTTGATCGTTGGATTTGGAGCAAACAGTCTCATTGTCTGCATAGGAGCAAGAATAATAGTTTTCTTATCTACAGTGAGCTTGGACATTGAACGAGCAAATCCCTTGAACGGAATGTTGGCAATAGCCTCACGGGGAGTTGCACCTTCCCCTTCGTATTTCTTGCCCATAATTTCAATTACTGCTTTCATGCGCGTCCGATTGTTACTTGTCTTCCATCAACCATCCTCGTAGTTGAGCTAGCCTCAAACTGCCTCAGTTCGGAAGTTGGCTCTGACCTTGGGCGATTGGCGAATTGCGCGTCAATTTGTGCGGCAATGGCTTTCTTTGCCTCTGTGCATGAGAGACACAAATACGCATCAACATCATCACTTTGATATGTTGCCTTACACTTTACGCATTGGTGATTCATAATACTCCAAGCAATTTGGCGGCTAATGCAACGTTCTTGTTCTGCAAGATGCTTACTGCGACATGAGGAGCGAGCGCACGGGAGAACTCGTATCCAGCAGATGTCCTTACGACTACGTTGACGAGAATGTTTATCCCTTTTGGAAATGGCTTGTTATACTCATCAACCAAGTCTTCTTCGCTACCAACAACCGACTCAATGGCTTCTGCGAGTGATGCACCTACACCTTTGTACTTGTGGGTAATACGATCACCTTCACGAGTAATCGTCTTAAACGATGCGGTGAGCGAGTAACTTACACCTTTTGCTTTTGGAGTCTCGACTTCCTCAACCTTTGCGGGGACAACTGCTTCATCAACAGCACCCTCGACAACTGCGTTTGCTTTTCTTCCCATAGATTTGTTTATGTTTTAATAAAACTTGTTCTAGTAATTATACCTCTTTTTTCTCTGCAAGCCAAGGATGAGCACTTTCCCAACCTTCGATATGACGATAGTTCTCTGTAATTTCTTCGTCCTTCTTCACATCCTGAATCAGCTTATCCGTGATGCAGTCGTAGTTGTAGTCCTCAGAGTGATTCGCATAGGCTTGATAACAAGCATCAGGGTAAGCAACAACAGAATCCACGAACACACGAGGCCAACGCTCGGTAAGCAGCGCCCTCACTTCGGGGAATAGCTTTGAGAGATTTCCCTTAGATATTCGGAAAGCCTGTGGAATACCATCAAGGTAAAGTTTGCGTCCGGCTTGTAAGTCTCGGAGGGCAAAGACACCGACTCCGTGTATCTTTGACGGGGCGATACGCACGTTGACGATGGTGTTTAATGTTGCTGCGGTATGTTCTTGGCTATTCATTTTATTTTTATGCCATTATATTTCTCTAATTTGTCTCTGTGATAAGTTCGGAGGTTCTCGTGTACACGCCTCCACGCTAAATACTGTTGACCGTCCTTAAATCCGAGCTTCTTCATCATCATCATCCTGTTGAATCTCGCACCCTCACACTTCTTGCACACAGAATACTCAAGAACATCGGAATGAGAACATTTGGAGTTTCCCGCTTCGTAGATTGCCTTGAATATCTTTTCGTAGTTTTTTGGCTCCTTCAAGTATTGAGGCATACCAAGAAACGCTGAAACCCTAGGGGGAAGTTCTTTGGGTAAGTTCTTGGCGACTTCTTCGGCTTTTCTGTCTTCGGGTTCAACTTGTTTCTTTTTCATATTAAATTCCTACGTTTCTTTTATCTGGTCTTTGCTTCTGGACACAGTGTTTGCAATCTTCGCGGCCTTCGGAACAACAGGTGGGGATAATAATCCGTGGAGTGCGAGGAAAGATAGATTCGGGTTCTGTGGTTTCTGTTTCTTCTTCGGTCATATCGCCTTAATAATACGATAATCTTCAATTTCCTCATTGAAACGATGTTTCATGCCAAGATAAGTAATCCCATTTTTTGCTTTGGGAACAAACTGTTGAAATATTCCCCAACCAACTACACCCCACTCAATAACGTAATCACTTGGACTTTCAACCCTTTCTCTAATCTCCTTCATTGAACTTCGAACAATGTCATCCCAGTTGAGCGTTGTTATTTTCATAATTTATACAGCGATATTTACTTTTGGTCTTGATGCGTGTCTTTGTTGAATAAGTGGCGTAGGTTTTTCTGCAAAGCCGACCATGTAGGCCGTGGCATCGCAAACATCGTCGTGTGTGCCCCTTGGAAAGACCAATAGCTCCTCCTCCAGCTCCTCACACTCGCCAACGATGTGCCACACCTGTCCATTATTATACCACGGAACCAAACCTTCTACACGTGTCTCTTTCATGCGGCCTCCGTGCTTCAACGGAACGACGTTGGGGAACTTACCGCGCTTCCTCATTTCTTCCTTGAGAAAAGGAGCAACAACATACGAAAACGCACCTTCTTCTACGCCGATCTTCTCAAACTTCTCATCGTGGAGGAGAAAGATAAGGTTTATGACTTCGCTTGAGTCCACACGGTATCTGTTGGCCCTCAGGTGCCATTCTCCGCGTTCGTTGACGTAGTTTCGGGCGACACCGCAGTAATCACTCTCATCGGACTTCTTCAGGTTTGGGTCTATCGTGGCGAACTTCCTCACTCGCATCTTTTCCACTTCTGCCCATGTGCGATAGTGAAACCACTCCTTCTTAAACTTGCGGTTTGCGTCGTCAACAGGACGGGCTTGGTAGAGTGCTCCGAACTCATAAGGCCCCATCATGCGTTTCTTGTCGTTAAGTTCTTCAATGGGGAAGCGTTCCGGCCACAGTGCTTCTCCTTTTTTGCGGTATGGCTCGTCCTTTTCAGCTATTGCGGTGAGTGTAAGCCGTACCCATTTAGCGCGTTTGCCTTCAAGGTAATCAAAGTAATCCACCCAGTCTTCCTTTTCTTCTCCAACGGTCAATCGTCCAACAATGTCATCTTCATGCCAACGAGTACCCATGACAATCATTGCGCCTTGAGGAGACAAGCGAGTATACGCGACGGACTTGAGCCACTTCCACTGATTATCACGAATAATCATGGAGTCAGCTTCTTTGCGGTCTTTGAACGCATCGTCGATGATGAAGAAGTCAGCACCCCTTCCCGTGATCGAGCCTCCGACACCCGCGGCGTTGTAGGAACCTTTGCCGTTTGTATTCCATTTGCCCTTCGCATTAGAGTCTTCAGCGAGTCGCGTCTTAAAAACATTCTGGTATTTCTGCGTCTCAATGAGGTTTCTTGTTTCTCGTCCTTGGTCAGTAGCTAGATCGCCAGAATAAGAAGCAACGATAACATCAGTGTCCTTCTCTTTGCCTACAACCCATGCAGGGAAGAGTTGAGAAACGTGGACAGACTTGGAATGACGAGGAGGCGCTTCGATGATGAGGAAGCGTATCTCGCCTTTCTCCACTCGCTCTAGTGCATCACAGAGTAGCTTGGTGTGCCAGCCTTCAAGGTAGTTGTCGTAAGTGTATAAGCAGAAATAGCGGAAATGGCGCCGGGCAAGTTCACGCTTGGCTAATTCTGCTAAGGCTTCTTGTTTAATCTTTGAGTCCGGCGAGTTTTGCGAGGTCGTCATCTGATTTATCTAAAAACTCTATTGCACCACCATCTTTTCCAGTAAGTTCAGTTCGAGCAGAATACTTTTGTTTCCCCAGCCGTTCAGCATAGAACATATCAACCTTGATTCTTTTTTCCAACAGAGGAACATCTACTTTCCCTTCTTCATCTACTACATTAAAATTCTGTACTTCATCAAGGTTTTTCTCTGCTTTTCTCAGTCTAGTCATGTCACCAAGGTTTTCCTGTAGCCAGTCGGGAAGTTCTGCCGTTATGTTTCTTGCATAATCTTCCTTGTATTTTGCCTTGATTGCAGACTGATAAGCATTTGAAAATGTGTCGCTTTTAGGGTTTGTGTAATAAGCAAGGAAGAGTTCCTGCTGCGGTGTTAGGAATGGAGTCTTGCCGTTTGCGCTCATTGGTCTAGCTATTATACCATAAAATAAAAACAAAAAACACGCCATGAGCTAATGCGTGTAGTTTGTACTTTCAATCCCTTTTTCTAAACATCACATAAGCCGTTTCCTAAACTATTAACTCACTCAACCTCTCAACCCACGAAACCTTGCGAAACTCCTCCATGCCGTTATTCCGAAACAGTGCGGGCATTTTCGCGTTGATCGCGTCAAGATTTAACCGTGGTGCCTTGTGAAGTTTCAGAGCTATCCCTGTTAGAGTTCCGAATGATGAGTTGTTCGATTTCATCTGCGAGAGAGTTTATGTGCTTGTAAAAATCTGTGGGAGGGTTTAATTCAACTATGGCCACCAATTCCAATCGAGCGCGGTTTAGTCTTTCAAGTTGTGCTGGGGGCATAGATTTTTCTCAGATTTGTAACGAGTTTCTTGAATTTTTCTTTGGAAGTACCGAACCCACAATACGCGCAATGTCTTTGTCCAACACATACACCAGACCAACAACGAGGGCAAGAGACTACCCATAACTGAGATTCACCCATGAAGGCGATGTCGGTCTCGTTTGCGATGTCGATGTATTTTTCTGATGTGTAGTAACGCATATATTTTATTCCCGAAGAGGCGTCTGAGGAGAAAGGTTTGACTTTCACAAGTGGTCAATAATGAGGCGGAATGTGCCACTTACGCTTTGTTCCATTTCATTACGGCGGATCACTGTCCGCATTCCTCAGACATCTCTCAAGGAACTCTCTTATGATGAACAGGTGTACAGGGATGCGCGACACGACCCACGCGTTTAGGGAGCTACCCTACCAAGAGTGTAGGCGATCTAGTCACCATCTTCTCACAATCCCTGTAATCTATTCACCATCAAAGAACTGCGAATGGATACGGGCATCGAACCCGCATCTACCCTTTAAGGGGGTGCTCTTCCATTGAGCTAATCCATTCATAAACCAAGCTCTCCGTCTGAGAAACAACCATCTCGTGAGTTCTGCGTAGTATCAAAAAAGAACTTTATTGCGAGAAATTCTTGAGATGAACAGTTGTTTCGATTTTACGAAAGAGCGAGGCTTTGCTAATTATACGCTTCCTATTTTTGGTGCATAGGGGTTTTCAAAGAAAGCTGTGGACAACAAAAAACCGCTAATCACGCCCTCACGTATAGAGGCACGATTACGGTTTTCTGGCGCATAAACAAGAAAGCTTCTTCATCTTACCATAAAATGAAACAAAAAACACCCCTTGCGGAGTGCTCAAGAATGACGTTGCATGGAGGCCAATGTTGTTCTATTTCTAAAACTATAACCCGTATACTGGCGTGCAGTCTAGAATTGCTTTTGCTTATATTATACCTTGTTTCTTGAGTATTTTATAGCATGACCACATCCCCTGCTTTCCTTTTGCGAAGTTCTTTGCCATAAAATCTAGGGAAAAATCTGCGTCTATGGCCTGTTCGTATGATACGTAAGGATGCGACCGAAGATGAATTTGTGAGAGTCCAAAACTTTTCTCGTGGCGCGGTGTGCCTTCCAAGTAACGTGAGCGGATCGTCGGGTCAAAAGTTCCGGCAGTCTCGCAATTCACAACGGCGTACATTTCTTTTGAGGAAACTTTATACTTCGCGGCGTAGAACTTTATTTTCTCGATGGCAATTTCTTCTGGTGTTTGGTTGACAATCTTGTTGACAATCTTTTCTTCGGGAACCGCGGCATACGTTACCGTGGAGGACAGGAAAGGAAGGCTCAAAACTGCCACAAACGCCCAAACTAAGAGAAAGACACCCAAAGCTCTACCTGTTGGCTTCCGACGCGCTATGGGCTTGAATTTGCAAGATTTACGCATGTTTTTGACCTTGAGCACCTGCTTTGTTTGGTCTTTACCGCATTTTGCACAGAATTGGTGTAGAGTTTTCCAATTATTCGACGATTTCAAGAGATTTACCGCAGAGCTTTTGCACGAGTAGCATTTTTTTACGAACATGTTTTTTAGATTAGTGATAAACACAATCAAAAAAGATGTTTCCCTCCTGTTGTTCATTCTACCTTGGCTTGTTTTTGGTTGTCCACGAAGTTGTCCACATGTGGAGAAAACCACATATTCTTGCAATTAAAAATATGGTATAATTATTTTGTAGAGCGAACTCAATAAGTTCTACTTGCAATTTTTTGCAAAATCTACTACGTTATTAAACTAATGAGTTTTAAGTAGAGAGTGGGGAGGGTGAAACGTAGCACCCGTTGAGCCCTTCTCTCTACTTAGAACTTTTTTTTGTTCTTCATGGCAAAACAAAGAATGATAGACCCAAAGTTGTGGTCTGATCAGTGGATACGCAAACTTAATCCGCTAGATCGGTATTTATTTATTTACCTTCTCACTAACGAACGCTCGTCTTGGTGTGGAGTTTATGAATTAGATTTAGGCGTGATGGCTTTTGAGTGTGGGATTGACGAAAGGGACTTGGAAAAATCCATGCTCCCCCGGCTTTCGCCCAAGGTTTTGTATGTCGATGGATGGGTGTGTTTCAAGAATTGGGAGAAATACCACAACAATGGGTCGGCGGATACGAAAAAAGGCATAGAGAACGCTTGGGAGGCTGTACCAGAGAAAATACGGCTTAAAATAAGGAAACTCTCTGCTTCGAGTAGACCCCCTATAGACCCCCCCCAGGGCACCCCCTCCTCTACCTCTACCTCTACCTCTACCTCTACCTCTAAAGCGACAGCAAAGCCAGTCGCAGTGAAGCAACCCAAATACACAACAATAGGGGCAGAGGTTATCAAGGCGTTTGAGTTAGTGGACTCCAAAAATAAAACGTATTACTCAAACACTACCCAAAGAGCCGCGTGTGATTTCCTTATCGCCGAGCATGGATTAGAAAAAGTGCTTGAAGTCGTTTCAGTGCTCCCCCAAATAAATCAAATGAAACTCTACTTAGCGCAAATTACTACCCCCCATGAGTTGAAAGAAAACTGGGTCAAACTTGTCAACAAAATGAAGTCAAAAGAAAATGAGAAAAATGAAAAGCTAAATAATGTTGTATGGTGAAAATGAAATTCAAAATTATGCGTGGGTTTGGTCAAGATGATTTTATCCCTATTGACGAGAGTGAGTT
>C687J35021_10000586_pt1 | contig 28516 bp, 36 predicted proteins | sample RifCSPhighO2_12_FD_35021 | JGI IMG/M metagenome (IMG submission 35021) | reverse complement strand
ACGGCTCACGGATGCAGATCGAGAGACCGCAAACAAGCTCTGCATCTTCGACTTTTTCCATCGTCAGCGTCAACTGAAGAAGCAATTCGGAGTGTCAGACAGAACGGCACTCGCCATCATGAAGGAAGCACTCGACACCATGATCAAATCGATCGTGGACTAACCGAGTCTCCGCCTATTTCGGGCGGAGGACAACCAGGAGAAGAGACAATGGCATCGAAGAAACCGAAGGAAGAGAAGGCGCTCGAGACCAGAGGCGAGACTGCGATGCAGTCGTTCGAGTATGGAGCCGACGACATCGGCGCCGGATTCGAGCATCAGACGAAGGCGGACACGACGATCCCGTTCGTGATCCTCCTTCAAGCTCTGTCCCCGATCATCAGCATCGAGGAGAGGGATGGTGTGAAGGCCGGGATGTACTTCAACACCGTGACCGAGGAAGTGTGGAACCGCGAGACCGGGTTCTTGTTCGTTCCTGCGACGACACGGAACTTCTACGCGGAGTGGACCCCTCGGATCGAAGGGAAGAGCAAGTTCCAGGGTCATCACGAGATCGACTCTGACGAGGTCCGTGACGCTATCGCCGGAGCAGCTTCGTTCGGCAAGAACAAGACGAAGGACGGCAACGATCTCGTCGAGACGTTCTACGTGTACGGCGTCATCTGCAGCGAAGATGGTCATGCGATGTCGATGTCAGCGATGGCATTCTCATCGACGAAGATCCGTCCGTACAAGGCGTGGATGACCCGTCTCTCTCAGTTCGCAGTCGAGGGGAAACGAGTCCCGCTCTACGCGCACCTGACGCGGTTCACGTCGCTTCAGCAGAAGAACGAGAAGGGAGCGTTCTTCGTCCCGGCGATCTCGAGCGCCGATCCACGTGGTATCCGTTACTCGCTGCTCACGCAGGACGATGAGCGGTTCATGATGGCGAAGGCGTGTCGCAAGCTCGTCGATTCTGGGGATGCTCGCATCAACCCGGAGCAGCAGGCTTCTCAGGGGAGCGGAGAGACGGAGACGCCGTTCTAGTAACGGCGCAGGGAGCGGATCAGTTGGTCTTACGTTGGTTCGAATCCAGACGCTCCCGCCACAAGATCTTCCAGAACAGGAGCATCAGAATGAAGGGTAACAACGAACTCACTCTCAATCAAAGTTCGCTCGTCGAGGCCATTGACTTCTACCTCAGACACGCTGTGTGGAATGAAGAAACCGGCAAGAGGCTGAAGGTGGAGGGAGTCAAGCTGGAACAGAGTTCAGCATACGGTGGCGGCTCTGCGGTCGTGATGCTGACAGACAGCGAGCCGTGACCTGGAACGCTCAACAAGAACGCGCCCTCTCCACCGTCGCCAGGTGGATGCGCGATGCCGCGTCCAATCAAGTCATGACACTCTTCGGTCCAGCAGGAACCGGCAAGACGACGCTGGCGAAGCATCTAGTCGAGTCCGCGCCGTCCTCGAGCAAGTGGCTCTTCGCCGCGTTCACTGGAAAAGCTGCGCACGTCCTGCGACAGAAGGGATGCCGCGATGCATCCACGATCCACAGTCTGATCTACAGGCCAGCGGGTGAAACACTTGCCCAGGAGTTGACGGTGCTCGAGATGCGTCTCGCGGTGCTGCAATCGCGAGTCAGTGCCGCGGATACAGAGGTGACAGATGCAGACCTCGCACAGATAAGGAAGCTGCAAGCGCTCCGTAAGGAACTGCTATCGGAGCGGAGGCCCCGCTTTGCTCTCTGGGCAAACAGTCCGCTCAACGATGTAGATGTCGCTGGGATCGTCGTCGACGAAGTGTCCATGGTAGACGAGCGTCTTGGCCTGGACTTGGAGTCGTTCGGCAAGAAGATACTCGTGCTCGGTGATCCTGCGCAGCTGCCTCCGGTCGGCGCGTCCGGCTTCTACACGAAGCGCACTCCGGACATCATGTTAACGGAAATCCACCGTCAAGCGAGAGAGTCCGGCATCCTTCGTCTTGCGACGCTGATCCGCGAGGGAGGCTCTCTGAGCGACTTCCAATCTAGCGACGACTGCATCATTGTAAACGCTGTGGATCGAGATGACTTGGCACGAGAAGCGATTCTGGCAGACCAGGTTCTCGTCGGCCGCAATGAGACACGCAGAGTCATCAACAAGAGGCACCGAGAGTTGATCGGCATGGAGGGCAATGCTCCTTCCAAGGGCGATCGTCTTGTCTGCCTCCGGAACGAGCACCGAGTTGGACTATACAACGGTGGACAATGGCTCGTCGAAGAGGCGTCGTGCGACGAAGATACGCTAACGGCTGAGATGCGGATCAGATCTGAAGACAGCGACGGCACTAAGCTCCACGTCGATGCGTGGCTCCATCACATGCTTGGAGCATCAGCTGAACTGGATTCCATGGGCAAAGAGCGGCGCGATCTATCGGAATTCGATTACTCCTACGCGCTAACCGTCCACAAGGCCCAGGGATCGCAGTGGAACAGCGTTTTGATGTTCGATCAGTCGGCTTCTTTCAGGCAGGATGCTAGAAAGTGGCTCTACACAGGTATCACTAGAGCAGCGAAGAAGCTGCAGATCGTGAGCTATAGATGATTATGATTCTCAATGACAGAGGCGACTATGATCTCCACAGTCGCGGAACGTTGCCAAGGTTGCCGACGAAGTATGAGCGGGAGCGCGCGCTTAGAAAGGAGCGTGCGTTCTATCGGAACCTTGCAATCCTAGCGCTGCTCCTTTCTGGGCTTGCGGTTTTGATTGGAGTGATGGTCTTGAGATGACTGTCGAGGGCGGACACGCAATCATGCTCGACGTTCACCTCCCAGACTTCATCCTGGATGCAGGAAAGAAGTGGGTGGAAGAGAACACACTAGGCAGAACTCTGAATCCGAACCACCATCTCACTCTGGCGTTCGTCGGTCGGAACCTCGAGGAGTCCATCGGCAACGAGATGCTCCGCTTGGTAGACAGGATGAAACCAAATGGGAGGTTGGTAGTCTACTTCGCCGGCAGTCTTGCCATATACGGAGCGAAGTATACCCATCTTGCCGCGTCGTGTATCACCGATCCCCGTCTCTTGTCCATGCGGAATCTTGTCACAGGACACCTGAGAAACAAGAACATCCATCTCGAAAGTAGGTGGGGATTCGATCCACACGTCACTCTCGCGGTTAGCAGGACAATGGCAAGAGCACCGAAAGATGTGCTCCCGAAGTGTGAGCTTCCAGTGATGGCCATTCTAACCAAGATCGGCGACACCATCCATCGGAAGGAACTATGACAGCAATAGACATCACAACGCCAGAGCACAAGTTTCTGTTCCTCATGAGCAGTCCTGAGCGAATGGACTTCGAGAGGCTGGCAGAGATACTCCCACTCGTCAAGGCTGGAGTAGTCCTCGGCATCTTCGTTCGGAATCACACGATGCTGATGGAACTTGGACCGCCAACTCCCCAGGATCACAAGATCATCGGAAATCCAAAAGTCATGGTCTTCAAGATTCTCACAAAGACGCAGGAGTTGCTCATGGACGAGCTAACAAGAAGGATTGATAATGCTCCAAGAATCCATTGACCGTTTCTGGTCCTTCATGCGCGAGCGCGAGGCGATCCGTCTTCGTCGTCTCGAGGGCAGTCCGCCGATGGAGTGGACCAGCGATCCCATCTTCAAGCAGTTCAGCTTCACCAACGTGAAGCGTCTGCACGACAGGACGACGACGCTACTGAAGCGCGAATTCTACGACAAGTACGAACTCCACCATCCATGCAAGGAAGCTCTGCTCAACGCTGTCATCTTCCGGTACTTTGGCAGGATCGAGACTGCTCGAGTCCTTGGATGGCATATGGAATGGAACGAAACGACTCACGCCAGAATGGTGAGTCTCATTCGTGATCGCCTTTTACTCGGATTCAGGGCGTTCACTTCCGCATATATCGTGCCAAACTGCGGAGACTCTCGTCCGAAGCATGAGGTCGTTGCCATCATCATCGGTGGCATCTGGAACGTTGTCTGGTCCATCGTGTCTCAGGAACGGTGGGAACTGTCGTGCCATGTTCTCAAGAGCTGCTTCGGCGTTGGTTCCTTCATGGCGAAGGAAATTCTGCTCGACTACATCCTTGCGACCAGTTGGAAGCCTGATGACTGGGAAACGTGGACCCCAGTCGGCCCAGGAGCAAGACGCGGAGCAGGAGTCCTCGAGCTAGGAATCGTGAAGGGCATCTCAGAGTATGATGCTCTCTTAGTCTGCAGAGCGCTCCACGCAATGCGAACTGACTACTGGCCTATCGACTACGTCCCTCTCGATCTTACCGACATCCAATTCCAGCTCTGCGAGTTCGCGAAATACGAGAAAGCGAGGACCGGAGTCGGCAGACCGAAGTCGTTGTTCCGGCCGACGATCGATGATGTCACGCAGAGAGGATAGATCCATGGAGAAGATCAGGAACGAGATCATCAGACTATCGGGATCCGGAAAGCGAGTCGTCAGCACTCGGCGACACGGGATCTACTCAACCATGACACTTCCTGGGCTGGACGACATGCCGGCGGTGAGGGACACGCTGCAGAGATTCCAGGACTTCGGCATCACTGACAATCTGTCCGGGAAGACTTTCATCGACATCGGCGCGAACGTCGGAGCCGTCGCTCTCGAGGCGGCAAGACGAGGAGCCAAGGTCGTCGGCGTAGAGTACCGAGAAGATCGGGTTCAGCTCTGCAATGAGATCGCGGAAATGTTCAAGCTCGACGCGACGTTCTATCAGGCAGACTTCAACGTCATGCCAGTGGACAGACCGCACTGGATGAAGAAATACGACATCGTCTTGTCGTGTTCTGTCGATGAATATATCGTCGACAAGCCGTCGTTCTACAAGATGATCCACGAACTCTGCGATGAGGATGGAGATCTATATCTGGAATCTAATGTCCAGCGCGATCAGCCCGAGATCATGACGATCATGCTCCTTGAATCTGCCGGATTCAGTGCTCAGTACCTGGGCAACGGTCACAGCGGCGGAATCTCTCGTAAACGGAAGCTCTTCACAGGGAGCCCGAAGTGAACTCTAAGATCTTCTCCTTTGTCAAGGTTTCCGACACGTCGATGGTCGCGTCCGTGCAAATCGCGAAGTTCCTCAGTGAGCGGTTGGACATTCCGATCTGCTGGGATGAATCGATCAATGACGAAGCTCTCGATATTCTCGTCATTGTCAACGGGGCGTTCGCTTTCTCAGGCTCTATGCTGCTAGAGGCGCTTGGATCTGCAATCGAATCCGCAACCAGAGTCGTGTGGATCCAGAACGACTACACGATTATACCTCCAAAGGACGAGAGTGGTGCGGAGAGCCCGTTCCGCAAGGCGTTCCGCACTCGACACGCTCTGAGTCGGGCTCCAGTGGACTACTGGACGACAGTGGAAGCGATGTCTCGCCCAGGGAGGTCACGGTCCGGTCACATCTGTGGGCCATCGTCTCGGCATGTCAACTGGAATTGTCTGACGATGGAGACGGATCACGTCGCAAAGATGTTCGGGAACAGAGTTCTTGGGGGCTCAATGGTCTACTATGGATCGTTCCGCAAGGACAGGATCGTAGCGTTCGACAAGTTCTTCTCGAAGCCGTTCGTTAGGACTGTCATCAGCAGCCCGAGCAGGAAGTTCGCCGAGCGGTACATCCATCCTCTAGTGATCCACGATGGGAAACAAGAGGACATCGTCAGCTACGTCGGTGAGTTCGGTCTTGGTCTGTATCTCGAGGACAAGAAATCCTCATCTGAGTTCCACTCACCGGGGAACAGGTTCTATGAGATGCTGTCGGCTGGCCTTCCGATCGTTTTCCAGCCGGAGGCGATGAGGATGATGGAACGAGCTGGATACGAGATCGCTGACTGGACTATCTGGGATCCTGAAGAGGCTCCTGAGTTCATGGAGCGTCAGCTACAGATCTTTCAGGATCAGCGGGAAGCGTGGAGGGACAACGCGATCACGGAACGGGTGAACCTGATCGAGACTCTCAAATCTGCGTGGAGTTCGCTTACATGATTGTCAGCTTGAGAGGAACGAATGGGTCGGGGAAGTCAACAATCATCAGATCCGTGATGAAGATGTACGAGATCGTCGAGCCGATCAGAGTCCCTGACAGGAGAAAGCCGATCGGGTACAAGCTCGATATTCCGACATCACTCTACATCCCTGGGCACTATGAGATTGCCAACGGAGGGATCGATACGCTGAAGAGCTTGGATGAAGCGTACGATCTCATCAGACACCATCACGACGCCGGATTCAACGTTCTGTATGAAGGAAAGAACCGGACCGATGGTGCGACAAGGCTGATGAAGTTCGATCCATGTGAAGTTACAATCATCATCGTGGATCATCCAGTCCATCTCTGCGTAGAGTCTGTCCGAGCTCGAGGCCATGCAATCAAGGTGGAGACGATCGAGGCGATTGCGAGGAAGACTACCGCTCAGGAGAGGATCTTCACTGAAGCAGGATACACTGTCCATCGTCTTGGGCGAGAGGATGCGTTATCGAAATGCGCCGACATCGTTGCTTCATGGTAGAGGTTCCTACACAAGATGGTCGGCTGTTCGCTTGGATCTGCTTCGGCTGTCCTCGTAGAATTAGTGCGAAGAAGCACCCGAGCTGCAAGGGACATGACAGGGAAACGGAGATCTGGGATGAGCAAGTGGATTGGCGTTGATTTCGACGGCACGCTTGCCGACACCGAAACCGGAGCCCCAATTCCGGCGATGATCGAGCGTGTGAAACGATGGCTCGAGAAAGGGATCGAGGTAAGAATTGTGACGGCGCGGCTCCAGCAACCGTTTCCAAACGGTGATTCTGATTCCAAGTATGGAGGGAGTCACGATGAAGCCGTAGAACTGATCATGGACTGGTGCGAAAAGCATATCGGCGTTGCGCTCACGGTTCAGTGGGGAAAGAGCCGCGGTATGATCGAATTCTGGGATGACAAGGCTGTCGCCGTTCAACAAGACACTGGGCTCCAGCTGAGCCCTAGCAGAATTGGAGATGAATAATGAAAGTAATCAACGCACGCAACGTCCACGAGGCGCTCCCTCTTGCAATGAAGCTGCTCCATAGTGAAGGCTCCGAGCAGAATAGTCGGAACGGCAAGGTCCTGTCCATGGGACCTGTCGCCACGGTTTACCATGTTCCGGAAGAGCGTGTAATTTTACATCCATGGCGCGATGCGAATCCGTTCTTCCACTTCTACGAGTCACTCTGGATGCTCGCAGGCCGGAACGATGTGCGTCCACTCACGCGATACGTGAAGCGGATGGCGAGTTTCAGCGATGACGGAGAGACGTTCAGTGCGGCGTATGGATGGAGATGGGGCAACCAACTTCCAATCATCATTGAGACGCTCAAGGCCAACCATAATGACCGTCGCTGCGTTCTGCAAATGTGGGATAGGCGATATGACCTAGGATCAGCGTCGAAGGATGTCGCCTGCAACGTCGCCGCGACGTTCCAGATCTCCGGCGGACGGCTCGAGATGGTCGTATTCTGTCGCTCCAACGACATCATCTGGGGATGCTACGGCGCGAACGCTGTCCACTTCTCGATGCTGATGGAGTACGTAGCTCGGAACGTCGGTGTTCCAATGGGAACGTATACTCAGGTAAGCGTGAACTGGCACGCATACCGTGAGACATTTGATCCAATCGTCGACGATGCTTTGGATAAGGTTAGTCCGAATCCATACTACCTCAGAGCCAACCGGCCGTTCCCGCTCATGAGTGTATCTCGTGAGTTATGGGATGCAGATGTGAGGAGGTTCGTGACGGCGGATGGGCGCGCAACTGTCGAATCATTCAACGACCCATTCTTCAACGACGTTGCTCTACCAATTGTCCATGCGCACGACATCTACAAAGACGCTATTGGCGAAGATCGGTACCTCGGAGCACTCGAGATGCTCGACGACTGCAAGGCTTTGGATTGGCGTCGTGCATGTATGGATTGGATTGAGCGACGGCGCGCGAGTTGGATCCATGCCCAGGGATGACGGGATGATACCATGAACGAGAAGTACATCAGCATCTTGTCCCTCCGCGCCTCCGGCTACGTCACTCGGTGGCACACCATCCAGACATTGGGCAACGACCAGTCTGATGCGGAGCACTCTGCACAAGCTCTCGTCCTCCTGTTCGGTCTGCATCCAGACCCGAGCGTCCAGCTCATCAAGGCTCTGCTCTACCACGATCTGGCTGAGCGAGAGGTTGGTGACGTACCTGCTCCAGTACGTCGAGCGAACAAGGCATTCTCCGATGCCTACGAAGAGGCTGAGAACGACTTCTTCACGAGACACGGAATGGCGAGTCTCATCGAGAGCTTGACCGAGACGGAGTTCCGATGGCTAAAGGCAATTGACTGTCTCGAGCTATGGCTCTACTGTCGAGATCAAGTGTTCCTCGGCAACGGGCACTTCTCCATCATCCAGGACCGAGCGTATCAGTATCTGATGGGTTCCGGCTCTAATTCACCAGGAGAGGTGCGAGCCTTTGTCTACAACATCGAACAGATTCCGTACAGGAGTTTCGCATGAGCTACGTTCACATGATCGAAGAAGCCGCCTCACGGTTCAGCATCGATCCGTCTGTCGATCTAGACATGACCGGAATGTCCATCGTCTCCGGATGGTCCATCCTTGAAGCTGAGTCGAAGGATCTAGGATACGATGTACTCCGGAACATCACGGAAATAAGACCACTTGTCCATCGTCTCATGGAGCCACTCCACTCCGTTCCATACGTCAGTCATCTATATGACGTCGATCAGCTGATCTACAAGGACAAGGAATACGGAGGCTCTTGGATCAGACGCGGCGGAGTCGGCGCTTTCTTCACCGCCGTGCGGAAATACGATCGCATCGAGCACCAGCTCAGCAGGAGTGGTGACAGTCTGAAGAAGGCTATCGAGATCGACTCCAGAGAAGAAGGCATCCTCGATGACATCGGCGATCTCCGTCGCTACCTCATCCTCTGGGAAGCGTGGTGGATGTCACTGTGAGTCAACTCCGACTCGATATCGGCGACGAGCGCGTCTACTACAAACCACCGGATGAGCTACTCCCGGTGGCTCACTGGCATCCTCCATCCGTTTCAATGACGCCTTCCTGGGCAGACGCCAAGCGCGTCTCCATTGACGTGGAGTGCAAGGATCAAGATCTCAAGACACTCGGTCCAGGAGTTCGTCGCCCAGGGAATCGAGTAGTCGGCGTCGGATTTGCCATCGAAGATGGCCCGGAGCACTACCTCTCCATCAGCCATGAAGGTGGAGACAACTGCGAATGGAGAGTCTGGGATTACCTGAGAGATCAAATCAAGTCGTTCACTGGAACCATTGTCGGCAACGGTCTCGGCTACGATCTGGACTGGCTCGCTGAAAACGGATGCGACATCTTGTCTAAGCCGATCATGGATGTTCAGGTCGCAGATCCGCTCATCAACGAGCTCTATGATCGCTACAACCTGGATGCTCTCTGTGAGAGACACGGTCTCCCGGGGAAGGATGAGGACGCTCTGCGACAGGCGGCGATCGCCTATAGGATCGATCCGAAGAAAGATCTCTGGAAGCTCCCTGCCAGGTTCGTCGCTCAGTACGGTATGATAGATGCCAGACGTCCGCTCCAGCTACTCCGTAGACAGGAGCGACTCATCGAGCAGGAAGGAGTCCAGCAGATTTGGGAGCTGGAGCAGAAGGTCACACCGATCCTTGTGAAGATGAGGAGGCGTGGTGTTCGAGTTGATCTCGATCACGTTGAGGCGATCGAACGTCTCTGTCTCAACACGGAGACAGAATGCAACGAGGAGGTCAGAGGAATGACTGGTGTATCGATCGGAGTCGATCACATCAAGAATTCCAACGCATGCGCGAAAGCCTTGTCTGCCGTCGGCTATCAGGCTCCGCTCACGCCGAAAACTCACGCTCCTAGTGTGGACAAGGATTTCCTCAAGAAGTGCGGGAAGGTCGGCAAAACGATCCTTCGAGCTCGAGAGTGGAACACGCTCCGTAAAACATTCTGCGCCCAGGTGAGAAGAGCGGAGATCAAAGGACGCGTCCATTGCACGTTCAACCAGCTGAAGTCTACCTCAGATGATGGCTCTGCTCGAGGAGTCCGGTATGGTCGACTCAGCTCCAGCAATTTCAACTTCCAACAGCAGCCGATCAGACACGATGAGTTCGGCTCCATGTGGAGACAGACTTTCATCGCGGATGAAGGAACTCAGTGGGCCTGCGCAGACTGGTCTCAGCAAGAGCCGCGCATTGGCGTTCATTATGCTGAGCTGCTTAATCTCCCCGGGGCGAAAGAGTTCGCCGACGAGTATCGACGGAACCCAGATCTAGACATCCATCAGAAGCTCGCTGATCTGTCCAAGATCCCACGCAACATCGTAAAGAACTATGTGAACGGCCGACTCTACGGGATGGGCGATGCGAAGTTGTGTCGTCACATCAACAAGCCGACGATGTGGAAGTCGATCCGTGGAGAAATGCGTGAAGTCCCGGGCCCCGAAGGACAGGCGATCATCGACGCATTCAACAGCTTCGCGCCATGGATCACTGGCCTGACTCGTGAAGCAGTGAAGGCTGTGAAGAAGAGCGGTCACGTGTGGACCATCTTGAGGAGGAAGTGTCACTTTCTTCAGGGCCCGAATGGTGAATACTTCCATACTCACAAAGCATTCAACCGAGTTGGTCAGGGATCCGCTGCTGATCAGATGAAGGCGACGCTCGTCGCTGCAGATGCCGAAGGAATTCAAATTCAAGCTGCGGTTCATGATGAGTTCGACTTCTCATTCACTGACATCAGTGTCGCGAAGCGACTCAAAGAGTTACAGATGACGGTTGTGAAATTCAACGTCCCCATGAAAGTCGATCTAGAAGTAGGGCCGAACTGGGGCCAATTGAGAAAGGTGTCGTGATGAGCGCAATCGTACTCGATGTAGAAACAACCGGCCTCGTGCCGGAACAGGATAGGGTGATCGAACTGGCGATCGTGGATCTCAGCTCTGGGGCCCAGCTCTTCCATTCTCTGTTCCACCCCGGACGACCGATTCCACCGGGCATCACTGCGATCAACGGTATCCGGGATGAAGACGTCATGTCCGCACATCTTTTCAAAGATCAGGCTCATCGAATCATGAGCATCATTGCTGATCAAGATGCGGTGATAGGTCACAACGTCTTCTTCGACAAGAACATGATCCACGCAGAACTGTCACGCTGTGATCTGGCGATGGAATGGCCTCATCTCATCTGCACGAAACGACTGTGGAACCACTACGAGTCGAAAGATCGTAGACTGATGGACGCATACAAGAGGTTCGTTAAACACGATGGATTCGATCAAGCCCACAGTGCGATTGCTGATACGAATGCCTGTCGAGAAGTCTTCCTAGCTCAACTGAAGCATTTCGGTTTGGAGGGGTTAGACTGGGAAGAACTCATCGGTGATCAGTCATCATGGTGGGGACCATCAGATCACATCGTATGGGATAACGGCTTCCTCAGGATCAACTTCGGCAAGAACAAGGGGACACATGTTCATCTGCTCGACAGAGGATACATGCGATGGATCGTCGCTCAGGACTTCCCCGATCACGTGAAGAAGATCTGCGATTACATGATGCACATCGCGAAGATGAGCATCACGCCTGAAGATCTCGCTTCCTGGGCGAGGCATCAGGGCCTGTGAGATGATGAGATGATCAAATGAGTGAGAAACGATTCCGCGGCGAAGTCATCCGTGTCCTTTCTCCAATCGGCGCGTTCGCCATCGAGAACACAGCTGGCGACGGCGCTCCTGATATATGCACGACGCTAGGATGGATCGAGTTGAAGATCGCGTATCGTCCACGGAACGACCTAACGCGCGTCTCAATCGACCTCCGCAAGTCACAACGCATCTGGCTCAAGCGATGGAGTCGCTACGGAGGGAAGGCGTGGACACTCACGAAGATAGAAACGAATGGACTTTGGCTCTTGCACGAGGGAGCATGGGCGGCGGAGCATCTAGGAAACGTCGCATACTCCATCCTCGTTCAAGAGAGCCTTCTCTCCGACGACGCGGACATCATCGGAGCGCTCATACGATCCAGGAACGGATCGTGCTGGGCGAAGGGATGCACTAACAAGGAGCGCTATGACTCCCACTACTGTGCTCTCTGTGACATTCAATTCAATAACGGACAAGGAACCAGGAGGTGACTCGTGGAAATCCGATACTACCTTGAGTATGTTCTCGAGCGCGCAACCGTCGGGTCCTCAGGGTACGACCTCCGAGCGAAGCTACCAGAGGAATACAACTTTGTCACAATCGCTCCCGGGGAGCGCTGCACCGTCGACACTGGGCTCCATCTGCAGATGCCGATGGGAGTGGAGGCACAGATCCGATCAAGGAGTGGCATCGCACGAAAGAACGGAGTCATCGTGCTCGGCGCTCCCTGCACAATCGACTCCGACTATCGCGGTGAAGTCTCTGTGATGCTGATCAACCATGGACAGCTCTGCTTCGACATCAAGAACGGGGACCGGATCGCACAGCTGGTCTTCGCTCCTGTCTACGTCGGAACGAACTATCCGATCTTCGCGTCTCCGCCGCTGACTCGTGTCTTGAGGCTGGAACAGCTGAGCAAGACGGATCGCGGCGTAGGTGGATTCGGTAGCACGGGGGTGGAGTGATGCGCTCAAGACCGCTCGAGATCGCACCCGCGCGCGCGAGGAACAAGAAGGTGGAGTCTCTGTGGGGCGATCCGAACTTCATCGCAGAAGAGAAGTGGGACGGATGGCGATTCTTGATGCACTTCGGCAGTGATCTCGACAGGACTTTCCTCACTGGGCGACGCGTCTCGAAGACGACGGGGGAGTTGAGTGAGAAGGGACTCTGCGCTCCGATGCTCAGCCCAGGGAGTTTCTATCTGCAGGGATTACGGTACACGGTGATCGATGGAGAGGTGATGTCTCCTGCCGGATTCCGTGACATCGCTGGCATCATGAATGTCGATCCAGAGAAGGCAGCGAAACGTATCGCAGAGATCGGTCCTCCGCGATACAACGCGTTCGACTTGCTGTTCAACGATGGTGAAGATGTCCGTGGATATTCTCAGCTCGAGCGTCGTCACATGCTCGCTGAGTTGATGGCTCACATTAACAACCCACTTATCACACTCACGCCGATATTCAAACCGGATATCTCAGTGTACGACAATATCGTTGATGCTGGTGGAGAAGGAGTTATTCTCAAAGACATCAGCGCTGAATACGGTGAAGGATGGATCAAGGTCAAGAGATTCAGCACCCTTGATGTTGTCGTGACTGGATTCACCGATGCAAAGCATGGAGTGACTGGGAAATACGTCGGCCTCATCGGCGCAGCAGTCGTGTCAGTCTTCAGTTCCGCGGGCGGGATGATCGAGATCGGTCGTGTTTCTGGCATGACGGATGATGTCCGAAGAGACATGAGTGAGAATCCTGGGCGATGGATCGGCACAGTGATCGAGGTTCGTGCCCAGGGATTCGGAAAGGACCGACTCCGTCATCCTCGATTCAAGCGCCACAGGCAAGACGCGGATCCAAAACACGCGACGTATTTGAAAATGATGGCGGACCTCGATACGCAAGCTGATCCGGTCCAACGGAAGCAGTTGAATTTCTCATTCGCCTAGCATGGATCGGTATTCTGGGCAAGATAAATCGTTCCGCGCTTGGATAGATTCTTGGCAAGACAAATCGCCCACGCTTGGATAGATTCTTGGCACGATCTTTGCCATGGGTTTATGCGAGTCGGCGATCGGATTTCGGCACGATTCCTGCATGTANNNACTAGACCCACCCCGGACCGGCTCCTAGGGAGTCCGCTGGCAGGCCGGGCAGGGGCCTGCCCCATTGTGGCGGGGTAGGGCCGCGCGGCCCGTGGCGGACTCCTCAGGACCACGTAGGGGCCATTGGCGCGGCTGGTCGTTGCTGGGGCCTTTGGCCGGGTGGGCTTTGGTCGGCTTTGGCCGGGTGGGCTTTGGTCGGCAAACAGTCCTACAAGGAACCCAAATGTCCTAGGCGTCCGCGGATTGCCAAGGGTGACCCGTAGCTACCCAAAGCAACAGGAGTCCGTAGCGGACTCTACAGCGCGACTGTAAGATGTCTTACAAATCTACCAGCCAACGGCCACACGGGGCCAGTCCTCGCGCGCGAGCGCAGGCGCGCAATGAAAGGTGGAAAAAGATATTCCTTGCAATCTCAGGACGGATGTGCATATCGGGCCAAACCGACCAACGAAATCTTCATCAGGTGGATCGGTCCAACCTCCCGAACCTGTCCGCGAGTTCGAGTGAACGAACCAACGTTTCCGTCGATGATAGAAACGATTCCAGCTCCGTGTCGTTTCGAGATTCGCTGAGCGTGTCCGTGATACGGCATCGGTGGTCTCGGAAGACACACGTAGTCTCCAACCTGGGCATCCATCGGATCGACACTGATTCCTACAGACACCATCAGCTTAAGTAGTCCACGAGCGCTGTGAACCTTTCTTGAGTACGGAATGGGATGTGTCCACTTCCACTTCTTGCAGACTTCCTCTTCCGCGGCGTACTGCAGAGCGGCGCACCACGCTCCGACTCGCCCATGTGTGAGTCGTGCGACAAATGGTCCTTCGTTGTTCGCTCCGACTTCGCCCTTCCCCATCCACTCCCGTAGGACATCAACAGCTAGGATTGGAATCAGGCGGAGCTGATCTGCACGAGAAGCGTGGATGAGACGATTCGGCGTCTCTCGCCCAGGGACTCCCGGAGGGCGCGATATTCTTGGCGTGTCTGTATCGTCGCTCACGACAGCAGCTTCTTAAGCGGAGTCTTGGCCAGGAGCGGTAGAACTAGCTTCTTTAGAACCACGCTCCATCCACCAGCGGCGATGAGAGCGAACATGACGGCATTCTTCGCGTCTGCCCAGGATGGGGACTTACTTGCAAGGATGACCGTTGCATACATGCCGGTAAGCGAGATGGCAAACGTGAAGAGCGTTCCACGCCAGTCCTCAGCCTTCATCCACGCTCCCACAGAGCCGAGCTTGCTCATGGAGTATCGTGCGGCGATGGTTGCCATCATGAGAGCACCACCGAACAGATACCACCAGTCCCCGGATCGTGCCCATCCTAGGATTCTGGTAAACAGATCGATAGGATCTGCGAGCACGAGTTCCTCACCCTGGGCGAAGGCGACTGCCGTGAGACCGGTCAGGATGAGGATTACGTAGATCATGATCTTGCTCATGGTTGCTCCTTATCGGTACAATCCTGCAGCGCGCTCTTCATCCATTGCGCTGAGGAGTGAAGGTAGGAGGCGAGCATAATTGCCGACTCCCTGGAGTAGCAGACTAGACCTTCTGGGCACGGCTGGACTGTCTTGATCTGTGGACGAATCGGTATTTCGCCGACGTCCTCGAGACAACCAGTCTGCATCTTGATGACTGTAACGGTCTCACGCTTCGGACACGTCTTGCAACAGGACGGCAAAAGCAACGAGAATAAGATGCACCCGAGCGCCAGCAACTCCTGTGGAGCAGGGAGTCGGAGGAACCGGCGCTCGGATGCAAACATCATTCGCGTTCCTCGAGATGCTCAAAGAACTTGTCCAGCTCCGATGAGACCTCTTCTGTTGTCATCTTCGCCAGATTGGAGCTTCGCAACGATTCCACATCCTCACGACACTGGAGCAGTTGGTCCTGCTTCTTGCGCTTGTACTCGCGGAACTCGTCGGCGACGGTCTTGAACTCCACCTCCACCATCCGACGCTTCTCGTCCGCATCGGCAGCATCCACTCTCAACTTTGCGTTGGAAGTGCTAAGGCCGGAGTTCCGAAGCGCAAGAATCACGGCGAGGATCGAGAGCCCAGGGATGGCAGCAACTCCGACGTAGCCAAGGATTTCAATCATGGTGCATAGACGCGACCATCATGGTCTGTTGCGATGCGGACATCTGCCCAGGTGACTCCACCAAGCTGGCGGACAAGACGACAGAAGTATAAGTCCTCTCCGCGCTCCAACAGCGAGTGTCTCTCGTCGGCATAGACGTTCTCGAACCACGGACCGCTGTAATTCGCGGACTCCGCACGCGCGACAAGCTGTGGGATGTGGATCATCATGAGTCCAGCTCCTATGCCAGATACTGGGCCACCAGGAGCGGATGGTAGATCGCGTGTATTGATCTTGTCGCCATGACGCAGACGACAGATAGCAGCGACGACGCACGATTCCGTTGCGCGCGCCGTCTCTAGCATCCGTCCTATTGCACTCTCATGCCCAATCGGAACCACATCAGCGTCCTGCATCACAAGATAGTCTGCATGATTCTTGATCGCATGTTCCACCGCGTGGTTTCGTGCTCGCGGAAGATCGGCGACTGCCGTATGCCATGCTCCGTAATCCACGCCGAGAGCGCTTAATGCCGCTCCGTCCGCAAGAGCTTGGGCACGGATTCCGACATGCGCTTGCTCGTGGAACGCCGGCGTCCAGTGGATTAGAAGCGTCATGCAGGAGTGGACCTCACCACGACAGCACTCACACCAGCATCCTCTCCGCCGCCATATGGTCCACCTACGCGAGCGTATGTGCGAGTCCCACCAGTATTTGCGTCCGTCCCAACAGCGAGGATCGCGCGCGCCACATCATCCTGAAAAGCAACATCCAGCCGCTCTGTCGTTCCACCGGGCGGTGTCCATGATGGCTGCGTCGTATGCTGGACTGCAACAAGCGAGATCAGCATATCATTAGTCTGGGCCGCAACAGTCGGAGTGGTGAGGTCCGAGGAACCAGCGGTTGTCTGCGAAGTGTGATTGAACGCCTGATACGCTATTGTAGCGGACCCATCTGCACGCACGACTGTCAACGCACCATAGATATCTGTCGTTGAGTAATCCGCATGGAGCGTGAATGCATAAGAGCCAGACTCCGATGACGCAACTTTTGTAAATACGCCGTCGGTGGTGCGAGTTGTCCATCCGCTTGCAATCGTATCAAAGTACGATCCTGCGTTATCCGGCGCAACTGCCTGGACAATCAACAAATCGCCATTTGTTGGCGTCGTCGTCGGAGTGAACGTAATTGTCCTGTCGCCATTGTGGATACCGCGTGTCGTCTCTATCCAGAGCGGCGGAACAGGCGAAACACTAGAAGCAACTCCACCGTGATACTCATACAGACACACGGATTCGACGACAAGAGTGCCAGACGTTCCAGCCTTGTACTGCACATCCACCTTGTGACTCGTTCCAACGCCGTCCAAAGAGCACGGCATCAGATACCATCCCTCCAACTCAATATCATCGATGGTCGCAATAGCACCACTAGAATCGATCAGCTGCACAGTGCCATCCGTGGATCCGCCGGTCTGCTTCGCATAGACCGCAAACATGCATGGCACGTCGTCCGAGTGCCGAGGCTGGTGATTCTGCGTCATGCAAGTGAATCCACGAGACGTGGAACTCACTGTCGTGGAGCCTCCGAGCAGATTCGCAAAGGAAGTGCTTGTCGTCGAGAACTTCGTGCCCAGGATTGGCCAGTCTGGCACGAGCTGAAACAGAGCCGCCGCGTTGTGTCGCCAGAGCCAGTGTCCGCCAGACTCGAATCCGAGGCTCTGCTGATGCTCCTCATCCGTGATCTCTGCGCCGTCTGAGAACCTCCCAGGATCGGTCACACCAGCATCTGCCGTATTACTCGAGAGTGGATGGACCTCGTATACCGTGGCAAACGAGATCCGCGCATAGTCGTAGAGCTCAACTCGACACTTGTAGTCTGTGGTCTGAGCTATATCGATTTCTACACTGGTCCAGCCAATATCATCAAGACCTGGAGTTGCTGTGGTTCCTGGGCGGAGATACGCAGAGTACGTAATCGTCGTTCCGTTGTCCACGGCGAAACGCACGCGCGGATCTCCGCCGACTTGCGACGGTGGCAGCAGACCACACTCCATCCGCAACTTGAGGGAGCCTTGCGACGTAGACGCGGCGCCAGAGTGGAAGTGCCACCTCCAGTGAACGTTCGATCCCGCACCGACTCCCGGTCCAGCAGCGATAGACTGGAGGTTGATAGAGCGATGGAACACGACCTTGCGCTGTCTCTGCATCACAAACGCTTCACGGACAGCGACCTGTCGCATGGGACGCGCGTCCACCTCCTTGCCGTTCCTCACGCGCGCATTGCGCGTAATGATGGTCGGAGTCTTATTTGGAGTTGTGATTATGCCCATGAGCTAACTCTGAGGTCCAAGGCTCCAGCGAGGAAATCCGTATAGAGTCGTCGTAAAATTTGCATTGGACACGGCGATCTCAACCGTGATGACACAGCCGGACGCACCAGCATCGAATTTGAGAATGTCTAGCACCGTCGCGGCTCCAACCTGGTCTGCAGTGGAACCGGTGAGAAGCCAGATCGCTTGAGCAAACGGAGTGGCAAACGTAGCAACCATTCCAGACCCTGTTGGCTGAAACGTGGAAGCTGTTACGCGGATCTTCGCCGTTCCGCTCGCATCGTCGATCTTGCCTAGTGGTTGGATCGTGAGTTGTCGCTTCTTTCCAGCGGCCCATCCTGCAGGACCGACGTACTGCACAAGTGTTGCCACAGTAACATAGGTTAGGCTCTGCGTCGTCGGAGCTGTGACGTAGAACCACGGATTGTGCGCGGCGGTCTTATAGTTGATCAGATTGTTGGCTGTGTCGATTGCCGCTCTATGCATCGCTGGAGTGACACCGTATCCCTCCGTGTCCCAGTATCCAGAGATCGGGAATTCGTGATTGTAGCTGGAGTTCTGTTCAGCCACGAATGCCCCGGACTCCGGTCCCTGCGAGCTATAGACGTATGCCTTGCGGAGGTTCTGGATCTTATCGTCCGCGTCGGACGCGAGGTAGCAGTCCACCTGCTGTGTTGCTTGCGCATCCGCGTATCGTCGCGTGTGGACTCGATAGGCAAGCGTGTTGTCCCAGGAGCCGGTGAGAGTGCCGGTCAACGTCAAGAGATTCGTGACAGGATCATAGCTCGACACAGTTCCAGTGAGCACGCTAGGAGTCTCAGGATCGACAGGGCTCCGTTCGATTACATAGATCAGATCGCCAGAAACGAAGTGCTCGCCATCCTCATCCTCATCCGACTCGCTCCATACGTGCGGCCAGAGCTCTAGCGTTGGGCCTGCCGCGTTGTATCCAGCATTGGCTGCATCCTCCTTCACGTCTGCAGCTGGCGCATAGACAGTCTGATCTGTGGAAGGAAGAAGTACGATGTCTGCACGACCAGTTCCTGTCCTCCAATCGAAAGCATGAGACAGCACCCATCCCGGATGCGAGACAATTCCATGGGCACCAGTCGCTGGATCGCGGACATGGTTGTCGGACAGGACCACGGTATCGCCAGCAGTCAAACGGTACAGATTCTTGCTGGTCTGTCGCGAGATGACGAGTAGAGGCTTGCCGAATACTGCGAGGACGAACGCGGCGAGATCAAATATGATCTCACGAATGGTGTCGGAACCTGAAGATGCAGACCCGACATGATTACTCGCTTGGATTGTGAGTGGGCTTCCTTCGCCGTGATCTGTAATGGACTGTGGGTTTGGGATGTCAAGAACCTCTCGATAGGTTCCCTTCACCGTTCTCGCGAACTCTACCTTGATATGGTTGATGAGATGCTCTCGAACGTATCTCGAGAGTGACCGTGTTGCGCCTTGGTTATCCGGACTAGCTACCTTATTGCTTTCCGTTAGAGCATAACTCGCATTCGCCACCGAGATCGCAGTAACTGGAGTCACAAATGACATCTGTCCAGCACGTAGCCCAAGGAAGGCTCCGCGCAGCTGGAGCTCCGGCTCGAGAACCTGTGAGAGCCTCGTTGGTCGGTCCAGGAACAGAGTGAATGTCGGCGATCCCTCCCAGAGCGCGTTGACACTCGCTATGAAGTTGTCTCCGAGCAGAGACCAAGGAATCGCGGCTCCGAGATTCGCCGCATAGGAGTCATACGTGGCGTGGTTATACCCGGGTGTTCCAGTGCTCGCAAAGAGCCTCGGGATGATGGTTCGTGCATCCCCCTGGATGAGGAAAATTTGTCTGATAACTGGTACGGATTCGCTTCTCGTTCGATTCGGAACTAGATCGATCTTCTCCTTCTCGGAGATCATCCGCGTAAGTCGCGAGTTGATTAGGACTGTGAGTTGAGTAGCGGAATCCAGCCTTGCGATCCCAACGACACCATCCAGCTCGATCATCCCCCACGTCTGATTTCCGATGGTAAGTGAATCGATCACATCCTGTAGATCAGCGATGTCTTTAATGTCTGGCGGAAGCTGGTCATACTGATCTGCGAGCGTTCCACGCACATTCTCGACCGTCTGGATCGCCTGCCCATAGATGTTGACATCACTCTTGACGAAGAGGCCGTAATCCACGACTGGTTGTGGAGCTGTTAGTTTTGCAAACGCTTGCGTCGCATGGTATCCAGTCGCTGTTAGGATTAGACCACCGAAGTCCCCGGCGAGATGCGTCGATCCCGCTATCCACCATCCAAATAGGATGTATGCCTCGAACGGCAACTCTACCTTGATGTCCACTTCCTTATTGCCAGTAGAAACAACGTAGAAAATCTCAGCGGTGATTCCTGTGATATGGAAGTTCCAGGCGTCCGGAAACTCGCCCCAATTCGCAAGCAGATAGTCGTGCAGAGTAGAAGCTAGTTGATCTGCATTGTAAAGACCTGCGGGGATGTCTGTTCCAACATCAATCTCGATTTCTTCCACATATACGTTTGTCCAGGTTCCACCGGCCAGGGAGTCAACGACCGCACGGAAGTAGAACGTGCGACCGGAAGGAATCGTGATTCCCTTCTTGGGCGTACACTGGAACTGATCATTCAACAATAGAGTCGACCGCACCGACTCCCGGACATCGATACACGACAGCCGAACGTGGCCGTCCTCGTCCTCGCCGTGGTCCGCGATCCGTCCAGACCACGCAAGATCGGCATTCGTTCGCGTATCCACCACGCCGCCAAGAACGCGATGCACCCAGAGACCGACCATCTTACCAACCCAGACTCTAGGGTAGTCTGAGACGAAGGGAGCCGCAACGTTTGCATCTGCGAGGATTGTCGCTTGATGCCTCCTCCCCCACAAAATCGGATCGACGTTACCAGCGAACGGGGAGTAGATTCCCCTGTCATTCACGTTCAGCGTGTCCGCACCAGTCTTACTTCCATAACTAAACTGCTCTATACCAAGGAAGGCGTTTCCGGATGCAGCGAATCCGGATACATCTTTCGCCTCAATCGTGGTGTCATCCGGTTGACTGTCAAACTTGAGTCTGGACAGCTCACCAGTTGCAAGCTCTGTCGCAAACATCGTCTCGGCGAGCAAGGGATCGAGAATCCGGAAGCTCAACGGCTCCGGACTGATAGACGCGTCCTTGCCGAACGGAACAAACTTTGAAGTCACCTCCCCCGGAATCTCGAGACCACCACGACAGACAGTCCAATCGTATGCGGTCCAGGAGGTGAGCACTGCCGCGGTGAGGCTCTGGTCCGAGCAGTACAGAACACCGTGTCCCTCGATCGCCAGAACGAAGACTACCGCAGTCGCGGCATTCTGCTCGAGAGCTGTCTGCGTCGTGCCCATGGGTTAGTCCGCTAGCACCGGAACTCGGATCACCCACGCTCCGTCCCACGTAGCATCCAGTCTCGAGTACTCTGGCTCTGTACTACCTAGGATGTTGTAGGCGAGATACGTCGCGTCGTCGGTAAGGTCCTTGTGCCACCGGAGAGCCTCACCTGGCGAAGCGCTCCATGGAGCGTTCCCAGCTACTGCGTTATCGTAGAACGTCTGGAATGCCTCGTTGACAGTCGCTTCCTGTGCTGTGAGAGTCTTCGCCGCAACCACGTATTCATAGCTAATCTCATCTCGAGTTTGGCTCGCGTACACGAGCGCAGCATACGTTCCGTCCGATGCGACACTCACGGATCGGTCGTAGATCGGGCGTCCAGAGCTGGTAAGTCCATGCATCTTGTTCGGCGGACATCCAGACATCCACAAGGCTGCGCACTGATTCGCTCCGGTGGCGGAAGTCTGCGATGAGATGTTGGCAGTGAAGCCCAGGAGGTCACGTAGGTCCGTGCTCGTCCAAGTGATAGAGAACGTCCCGGAGTTGACTGAGATTGTCACCTTCCCAGTTGTGTCGCTCAGACTAACTGTGTACGTTCCTGTCAGAGTCGCATCCGCATCGAGTAGAGCCTTGATCTTGGCGAGAAGTGAGACAGTGTCGTTGCCGGCGGATGAGGGATAGTACGTATTCGTAGCAGTGAGAGTGATCGTCACTGGACCGCCTCCACCGTCGGTCGCCTGGAATGTCCAGTTCCCCGTCGGTATCGTAACCTTCGCCTCCCACTTATCGGCCATCTAGTTTCGATTCCTCTCGTTATTTGCACGGTCATAGGAATCTGAGATTCTCTTGCGCAGCGTTCTCGGATCATCCGCCGGATCAGTGACAACGATAAGCTGCGTCGTGTTCTGTCCGCCACCTCCGCCGCCGAATGCTCCAGCAGCGGCGGATGGAAGGGCGCCTCCACGCGGCAGATTTCCACCAGCGCCTGGAGTCATCTGCCGAGTAATCGCCATAATTGCAGCCGCTCCGGCGATCTGGAGTGCTCCCTGCGGATTGCCCTTCGCCAGATTCGTTAATCCAAGCGCGAAGAGGTGGATGGCCTGAGACTGCGCCGCTTTGATCGCAGCCATCTGTGCAGCCTTACCATACGAAACGGAGGCGTTCGTGAGGGATGAGAACGCGTTCACACCGACATCCTGGGCGATGAGAGTGGCTTTGCTAAGACCCTCCATTCCCTCCTCAGCGCCCTTCCCGAACCTGGATGCATCGCTCACCACGTCGAATCCAGAACCAGGTCTAGGAACACCGACTCTGATTGGACGACCAAACTCATCTCGAGTTCCTGGGATGCCGCCGATCGATGGGAGTGTGTCTCCTTGGAGTTCGACAGCTCCGAAATCATCGACGGCACCTGTCCGCCCAGTGAATCCAACCTGGAGTCCTGACGAGAGTCGAAGTCGTCTAGCCCTAGCTCGCTCTGATTCCTCGCCTGTCCCTCCGCCAGCACCTTCGTCCCCAGCTCCCAAATCCACTGGCGCTCCAGGACCAACCGCCTGTCCAGTGCGAGGATCGCGACCGCTGGTCCAAACGTTCCCAGTTCCAACTCCGTGGATCTGGTCGTGGCGAAATCCCTGTCTGCGAAGAGCCCGGTATGTGACCATGTCTGTGGAACGAACAAGCCCGCTGGTTCCATAGGTTGTTTTCCCAATATCTCCGCCGAGAACCACACTCCTAACCCCCTGAAGGAACGGACTAGTGCTAGTCGAACCAAACGCCTTGTCCCTCGCGGAAATCCGCCCCTCTCGCTCTGCGAATGCAAAGAACTCATTCACGTTCCCGAGAATTGCAGCCATCGCAGTGACAATGGGAGCGAGAGCGAGAGCAACCTTGCCAAGATTGTCGACGAGATTGTCCAGCGTGTTCTCCCACGCCACTCCGGCCTTGACAGCGCGCTCTGCCGCAGTCTCCTCTGCCTTCCCCATCCGTTCCGCGGCAGCAGCAGCCTCCTTGAGCAAGAATGTATGACCCTCCAACCCAGGCTTGACGCCCTCCGTTGCAAGACCGAACTGCCGGAGGCCACGAACCGTCCCAGTGACAAGCGATCTCGTCACTTCGTCGTAGACCTTGCTCATGTCCTTTCCAAGATTCCCCTGATGGAACGCAAGATCGCGCATCAGAGCCCCGATGTTCTCCAACTCCTTCTGTGTTACACGATAGACTGTGTTCTGATTTGCGGCTGCGAGAGCGAGAGCCTGATCCGACGTGATGAGTCTATTTGTTGACTCCTCGATCTTATCAATATTGATTCCGATTGCAGCCTGTTGGAGCACCAGCTCCTCGATGTATCCCTTCGCAGCATTCTTCAGACCCTGGAACCCAGCAGCGAGCGCTGCGATCTTAAGAGCCATCTTTCCATAGAGAGCGAGGGATTCACCAAGACCCTTGTTATGAGCAAGTGATCCAGCGGCAAGAGCCTGCTGTCCTTGCTTCAATTCCCCCATCGCGGATTTCGCGTGGGAGGCGTCGCCCTTGAACCTGAGGAGTACGTCGCTCACCGATGCTCCTTGGCTCGCTTCTCGCGCTCCTTCATTTCGTAAGCCTGCGCAGAGTTCAGCTGTCCGTTGAAAAGCTCGATGAGATCGAGGAACAGATCATCCGGCTCCTCCACTCGCACCTTCAACTGTCCCTTGTCCCACCATGCCCAGGAGGTCGCAACGCGTCGGACCTCCGGAAGCGCCGTCGAGTATCCTGGGCAGATCGACGGAATGAAGGATGTACCGAATGCCATCACTCCACGCCTGTTCCGGCAGTGCCCGCAGTTTCCATGTCCGTCGCGCTCTGGCTGTCTTTCGCACGAACAGTCCTGAGATGCTCGGTCAGCAGGCTCCATCCATCCGCAGAGCATGGTGGAGCGAGTTCCAGTCTCAGTGTTCTTTGTGCAGTGGTCACAGTCGAATCTCTTATCGCCTCCAGCGGACAGGTGCTCTGCGACGGCCACGAACGGGAGTAGAGCTACTCCCTCTTGGACAAAGGGTCTCCGAATGACTTCCTTCCTACAAACTCCACCATCTCAATCATGAGATCGCCGTCATCCACCTCTTCGATGATGGACATCACCTTGTCACTAATGCGGACGAAGTCATTGAGCATGACTCGTCCAACAGTGATCTCCTTGCCGTTCTCGTCCATGAACGGTTCGATCTTGTTGAGAGTCAGAGCGACGGCCATGTTCATGCCGAATCCGCTTCCTACTCTTTGGATGAGGTCCATGACATACGCCTTCGCAGCGCTCCCGAGAGTGCGAAAGGTGAACCGGACGGGAGTGAATCCTGCCTTCGTCGGCAGATGCTTCATGTCCCCAGTCTCAAGCCAAAGACGATGGTTGAATGACTCGTTCTCTTGGTCGAACGCACCGTCTTTGGAGTAATAGAAAACGTGAACGCTGTCTTTTCTCGACTTGAACATTCCCTGCTCCTTTGTACTGGGCTCCCACCCAGATTCGACTAACCCATTCCGAACCGGACGTTGGACTTCAACAACTCATCTGCACCATCCTCATCCGTGAGACACAGGAACGAGGCGCGAACGAAGTTGAGACCATCCATGACAACCTGAGTCGGAACGCCGGCGTCCGGATCCGGAACGGCATTCGGCGCATAGATCGCGAGTGCGGAACCATCCACAGGATTCGGAGTGTACAAAAGCTCCTTCGCAACGATGGAGTTCGGATCTGTGGAGTGGTACGTAAACCATGTAGGAGTCGCCGTGGAAGCTTCCGCCTCCACAGTGAATGACATCTTGGTCTGCGCCGGACCGCGTCGCCATCCGACCACGTTCTGCGCGGCGTTCTCGCCTCCCTGGCCAAACACAGGAAGCATTCCCTGTCCGATGGTGAGAGCGAACTCGCGCACGGCGTCCACGTTGCGAGTAGTTGTTCCCTTCGCCTGAGTATGCAGAGATCCAGACGAGCATGGGGAGTGAGCATACTCTTCCACCGCTGTCACAGACGGGAAGGTCGGATTGACAGCATTCCACGCGACACAACTGAAAGTGAAGTCCCACACAGGAAGCTCACCAGGATTCAGCTGGATCAGGCCCACACTCGTGCAAGCGCACCCGCGCGCGACGAATCGGAGGTTCTTCGACGCGAGAACAAACCGCAGAGTGTTGTTTGTCGCGGCAGCGCTGGACGTGAGAACCGCTTTCGTGGTTGACGCCGGATAGATCATTCCCATCGCGCGCACTGCATCTGCTGTCGTTGGAGAGACCGGGAGATCCACACCGAGCTCGTAGGAGCTAGTCGCATCGAGCAGATACGTTCCCTGCCCATCCGCTCTCGTATCCTTCTTCGCGCCGACACGGATCAGACCGCCGGCTAGGAGCGTCGTGTTCGTGCTCGTCAGAGTGTTCGTATCGTTCGTGCCAGTCGTGAGCAGTCCTCCGACCTGTGTCCAATCGGAGTTTCCAAAGACATGGCCAAGGAGCTTCGCGAGGTCCGGCTCCGTCAGAGCCCCGTTCGTCGCTGAACCGTGTCCATGCGCAGCAACCTGGAAGCGGAACGTGCCGAGACCGAATGCGCCAGGGATCGGGGCCGCTCCCGCGTTGAGCATCTGTCGGACGCCGCCACGATTGATGAGAGGACGGACAAGCCCAGTGAGGTCCACGGAGTCATCCATGACCTGGAGGCGTGTCGTATACGTGTCATCCGCCGCATCTGCGAACGAATCCTCCGCCTCGAAGGCGACGAATCCGAGCATTCCACTTTCTGCTGTTCCGGCCATGGTGTCTCTCCTGCTCTAGAGCTTGTATCTACGCTCTGTGTTCGTACCAAGTGAACTCGGCTTCCATCGTGGCACCGATCCACCGCTTGTCGATTGGACGATATCCTCGCTGGACCACGCCAAAGTCGATGTCCGTGTCATGGAAGTTCTCGAAGATCGTTCTGGCGTCGTGGACCATGTCGTCAAGAAGCTCGATCCCACCGTCGGCGATGTCCGCAAGCTGCAAGACTGCTCGATCCACTCTACGGTGGCGGTTCGTCGCTCCATGCCCAGTGATCTTTCGAGATGAGATGGACTCGATGTAGAACCGCCCCCACGCCGCATTCGCCGGCGGAGTGTAGGACTCATTCGCGAACATGAGCGGCTCTGTACGTCCAGCTGCAGTCCACTCTGTCAGGAGTCGACTATGAACAAGCTGGTATGTCTGCGCGTCTGTCATACGGTCAATCCAAGAGTACTCAGAGCCTGCTGGATCGCGATGTCGTCGAAGTTGGCCGGAGCCTGTCTCGAGCTTCCACGGAGCAGATCAAGAATATAGTCCACGTTATTTGCGATGTAGACTTCGCCTTCTCCGGAGTATCCAGCTATCACCTGGGCAAGAGCTGAGGACTGAAACATGCCACCAATGTCTCCCTCACCCTCATACGGCTGTCCCAGTGAAGGAATCCAGTTGGCTCGAGACCATCCAGTGAGGACAGGATTCAGCTTGATAAGATTGGCAACAACCTCCGCGACGAGTCGAACCATCATGTCCTTGGACATCTCGCTGAGAATGAGAATTGCCTTGTCTCGGACAGAACGCTTGTCCTGAATGTTCTGCAGGTCTTCTGCCAGAGCATCCGCGAGCTTCTCTATGTTCGGTAGGTCGGCCAATTCTACGTCTTGCCCAGGATGCTCGTGATAACCCAAACTCCGAGAGTAGCAGCGATGAAGGAGGCAGTGCTGATGAGAATTCCAAGGTAGACTCGATCTCGAGTGCGATTCTCAATCAACTTTGCCACGGAATCCGACATCTTCTGCGCAGACTGCTCCATCGTTGCCATCCCATCCTCCATCGTCTTGATCCTTCCGCCCTTACCATCTACAGCAACGAGTTCCGTTCGAGTGTCCCATAGAGTGTCAACTCGCTTGCTGGTCGTTGTCTGCGCTCTATGGACTCGATCGATCTCACGTTGAAACACGTCCCACAGAGACTGCGGAGGTGGGGTCTGATCAGTCACCTGCTCTATGTTCCACGTAGCTGTAATTGATCGTCAGAAGGTGTCCGATCCACCTCTCCTCATGGCCCAGTGGTTTGCGCGAGCACTCCATCGAAAAGTTGATCCCGTTGAAGTGGACATCTTCAAAGATGTCCCGCGCTTCCTGATACAGCACATCCAAGAGCTGTGTTCCAGCATCTCGAGGCGCAAAGAGCTGGATCATCACCATCCCGGTGCGACGGTATCTTCCGTCCCGATTCCCTTGGGCAAGTGTCTCAGATCGAGACAGAACGGGACGAAGAACGAGCCGGACCCATCCACCGGAAAGAGGCGGCTCGACAGCCTCTGACTCGAAAACAACAGGCTCTGTGCGTTCAGCGGAATCCCAACCAGAAAGCATTCTCTCATAGATTAGCTCGTTTGCTTGCGAGTCCGTGAGGCTCGTGCTTGTGCGGTAGGATATTCCAACAGCCGTCGCTGTGGATGTTCCAGCACTGGATGCGTCAGACCTCGCTGTAGAGGTTCCAACTCCAGTTGCAGTCGCTACACCAGCGCTGGACGCATCGGACCTGGATGTTGACTTCCCGACTGCTGTTACAGTCGATGCTCCAGCCGATGTCCCCGTCGATACGAGGATCGCTGTTCCAACTGCCGTTGCAGTCGCGACACCAGCACTGGATGCATCGGAACGTGCTGTCGAGACACCGACTGCCGTTGCAGTCGCGACACCNGCACTGGATGCATCGGAACGTGCTGTNGAGACNCCGACTGCCGTTGCAGTCGCGACACCAGCACTGGATGCATCGGAACGTGCTGTAGAGACACCGACTGCCGTTGCTGTCGCGACACCAGCACTGGATGCATCGGAACGTGCTGTAGAGACACCGACTGCCGTTGCAGTCGCGACACCAGCACTGGAT
>C687J35021_10000585_pt1 | contig 28569 bp, 41 predicted proteins | sample RifCSPhighO2_12_FD_35021 | JGI IMG/M metagenome (IMG submission 35021) | reverse complement strand
CCCCACTAGGAGGGGTCTTTTTATTCTTTATTACTGTTCATAAGGAGATGGCTTTGGATATTCCAACGATTGCTAGTTGTGCGCGGGTTCGGCAGCGGCTCGTGTGGTATGTGATTGAGCACGAGATGTTTCCTGGCATTACAAAGGGTGGCGAAGGACACGGAAATAAGCGAGACTTTTCATTTAAAGATTCGTTTATCCTTGCGTTAATGGCCGTACTCCTCGACCACGGTGTAAAGCGCAGCGAGATTACTGGTTACATCTGTTACTTTGACAGGGTATTTAACGAGGCCAGGGTCAGGGACGATGTAACCCATCTCGAGCTAGCTGGTAAGCACATGGCCAGGTTCGTATACAAGTCAATTAAGCGCCGCGGCTGTTGGCGCGAGTTACGATCCGATGCGCTCATGGATGCGTCTTATTCGCCGGCGGTCAGTATTTGTGTTGATATTCGCAGTCTATATGATAGGCTTGTCGCTGCTGGCTAATATCCGGATATTGGTGTACGCATTTAAAGGAGGATTTAAATGAAGCCGCCTGAATTCCCTCGTGAATTCGTACTTCGGCACTGTGGTCGAGTGCGAGAAGAGAGATACAATCGTCTCTATTACTGCGGCGAAACAATATCTGACGACGAAGCCGCGCAGTATGCCGAGTGTGCGTTTCACTCGGCCGGCTACGGCTTGATGTGCGAGAATTGCAAGATGCATATTAACCCGATGCCGCCAATAAACGAGCACGACGTGTTTGTACCGAGCATTCGTCAGTACTACGTTGACATGGATAGGTATGAGAAGTATTTAAACGAGGAACAAAGAACGGCGGACTATGCGGACTATAACGGTGCCGGTATTTAAATTTGAAGGAGGGGTCTATGGACTGGTCTGAGCTTATCGGTAAGAAGATCGTTGCTTTCCGTGGTTTCCCGCAGAAACGCTCTAACTACAGCAAAACTAAAGTGACGCCTTTGTCGTCTATACTGTTCGATGATAACGAGACGTTCATTGAATTAGATGAGCAAGATCCGTACACTTACCATGACTGCAGCTCTATGGCGCGCGACTTAAATTTGCGCAAGGACGCCGACCTTTGGAAACGTCTCTTTAACAAAGAGGGACGGGACGAACCGGACAATCTCAAGTATCCATTTTGATTGGAATTTAAATGAAATGCCCTCTGTGTGATACTGAGTACGCGTGTGGTTGGTGGTGCACTAAATGTTCGTTACGGCGTAGTGATTGTGAATTCATACACCTGGGCCGCAAACAACTCCATAGTGAGTATGCCACGTTACTTGGGATCCTGGCACTTATAGGCGCAGCATTTGGCGTGGGCGTTATCATTTGGGCCATGACCGTTTTAGCGGCTGTATTGAGGATTCCTGTCGGACTGCTGGGGCAATAGCCGGAGGTTTTAATTGACATGCACCTTTACATAGAGAGGTCTAGTGCGTTGTGGGGCAGCCGATCGCGTAGCACGTGCGACAGCGGGCGAGTCCATAAACTAACCAGGTCTAACCGCAAGGCACGTCCCATAGGTCAGAAGAATAGTACATCTCGAAGTGCGGTCTGGCCGCATATGGATAAGTCCTATTCTTCTGTTGGTTCAATTCATCTAAGTTTAGCTTATTTGTTCCCTGGCTAGTGAGAGGAGGTGTGTATCAGCGTGTACTTGTATATTGAGAGGTCTGGTGAGACGTTGCGGATGCACACGCGTAGTGTTTGTGGTAGCGGACGCAACATAATAGTACGGTCTAGGCAAAGGACGCCCCCCTTAATACGTAGGAGCTCATCACAATGCCGTACTGTCCTGTGTATGGACAAGTCTTATTCTTCGGATAGCGGCGCCAGCCCGTATTGTGATTATACTTTCTTGATTCCCGGCTAGCGCAAGGAGGACGGCTTATGAAGTGGCAGGTGGTAGTGTTTATTATTGGTGTGGCTATACTGTATGCGGCATTGCTATTAACGATACTTCAAGTTGCTAAGTGGTATCATGGCAGCTATACAGGGAGGAAAGCCTTGATTACTGATCCGGCCTCTATGCATATATTTGGTCAGAAGCAGTGGCACGCCGAGGCGTATATAGTGGCCAATACTGCCGCGCTGACGCGCCTTCGCGACGCCATTAGCGCGGCACTTATTAGTGGAGTTGGTCATACTCTGTCCTTCACTAATGACGGCGAGGGCTATATGACTCTGGTAATTAAAGAGGATGATGTTAAAGTGTTCGATACCTTGTCGTCGCCTTACACGGAGGCCCCGGCTTCTGAGGTCCGCAAGGACGCGCTAAAGCCGTGGAATTTGCCAGGCGTTATGGGCAAGGACGGGCAAATTGGTTAAATGAAAGGCAGGTATATTAAATCATGTTAGGTAGACAGGCAAGAACACAGTTATCGCCAAATACCGTCATAAAACGTAAACGTGCGCTGATAGCTAAAATGGAGGCGCTTAAGCTGCAGGTTTTGGCTATCGAGTCTCGCTGCAAACACGACTGGAACTATGAGGCGGATCCGTCCGGTAATAACGACACCGGTTACTTTTGCCGCGCGTGTGGATCATTTACTAGAAGTCTTAAGCGTTAAGTGATTAGATGAAGGGGGTGAGAGATGCTTGAGGTTATGGTAGTTATCTCGCTGTTCCTTTTGCTCGTCGTGTTCATGGCCTGCAAGGAGAGTCGCGACAAAACCATCGAGTATATTGACGAAGTCCATAAGCTTCAAAAGCAGGTAATTGGTCTGGAGAGGGAATTGGCCAAACTTCAAGAGCATCCGCCGCTGATTCCAGTCACGGGGCATCCGGGAACATTTGTCCATAGTGTGGGAGGCGAAGGATGATTGAGAGCGTGATATTTATTTGTTTGCTCCTGCTGCTTACCGCGATCATGGCCGGGAGAGGGATAAAAAGACAGCAGCAGTTGAGAAATCACAAAGCAAATGACGTGGGGGATGAAGGACCAGTACGGCCGAGCTAGCCAGGGCACGTGGAGTGAGGTTAGCAAGTTTTTCAACGACGATTCCGAGTAAGGCCGACAATGAAGAAGAGTATACTTAAACAGGCGTTGGCCATAGCGCGGCGCAACATAAAGGAACACCCGGAGTTCGATAACTTCCTTCATTTCACGTTCATAGTGCAGGACGGCAAGATAATAGAATGGGGGACGAACAATCGAAGAAGCGTGCCGATCCATTATGGGTACGGCGCCCGGTATAAGAGTGTGACTTATTCACCCAAAACGCACAGCGAAGTAGAGGCCTACCGCAAGGCACGTGGCTTGATAAACAAGCTTAAACCGTTTTATGCCATTAATATACGTCTAAATAGGAAGGGTTCGTTGCGCCGTAGTAAGCCCTGCTGGTGTTGTTACTTGCTGTTGGCCAGCCTTGGTTGCAGACGATTTTTCTATACAGCAGACGATAGCTTCGAGATTCTAAAGATTGTATGAAGAGGGACGGATTATGCCGGTTGAGCTGGCTGTGATGCTTGTGTTTGCGTTTTGCATAATGGCTGTGAGCTATTTTCCAGGTAAGTCGCTGAGTACCTGTAATCCAGAGGATTTTCTTACCACGGCGTCAGGCGCGAGCATTAGCGTCTTGTTGTCCGGGTGGATAGTGCTTTCGTACCAGTGCTACGAGAAGCTAGACCACAAGCAACTAGTACAGGTTGTCGATGTTGCGGGCGCAGACGGGCAAATTATTCAAGCTGCCGCCATTGACGGTAAATTAATCAATCTTACACGTGAGACCGGCAAGGTTTTCTCTACGTCACAAGTTTGGGCATATAAGTACAAAAAAACGTATATGGGGCTTTATTGGAAAGTCTCAGATGAATATGTTGCTGCAGATCCTCGTGACAAGTAAATCAATGTGTCGTGTTGTAACGCAATGTATTAAAGGGGTCAATTATGCCGCGCGGCAAGAAGCAGTGTCCTTCGTGTAAAGAGTTCTGTGGTCCCCGAGCGTTTAAGTGCAGCTGTGGTCATGCTTTTCCATGCGCCAGGGACGAGTCTGGCGTTGTTGTCGTTCCTACCGTCACTCCTGTTGCTCCCGCAGCCGTCCCCGCCGCTGTAGTTCACAAACCGCCGGCGGCTGCCGTTGCTCCGCTCCCCAAGAAAGACAAGCTGTTGTGCAAGGCGGCTGAGCCGGCCGACGTCAAAGAAGAGCTGCCGGCCTGGCGTACCGGCCGCCCGGTGCTTCTAACGCCATCCGGCGCTCCTGTGCCGTGGACCGGCGAGCTGGAGGACTGGATGGAGAAAGTGGCTCTCAGGTTCTCCGAATACGACGTGGGGCCCGACGCCTACAAGTTCTGGTTGAGGCATCAATTGACTTTGATGCACGCGTATGGCAGCTTTGAGCGACTGGCGGCGGAAATCGATAAACACTTTATGGAATAATGCTGAAATTGAGTAATACGGCCCCGCCCTACTTACTGGGGCGGGGCCGTATTTCTACAATATCCGGATATTGGGAGCACTATGTATTGCGCATCTGCCGCTATAGATCTAGCACATTTTCGTAGACGTGCGCATCGTAGTTATTGCGGCGGCAATAAACTATTCAAAAGTAATGCCCGCGGCCGCAGAACCAGGCGACGTGTTGTGTCCTGCGCCGTCAGTGCTTATGGCGCCCGTTATCGTGCCATGCCGACTGTCCTCGGTACTCACGGCAACCGGCGTCTGAGCGTCTCCAGGGTTACCGCGTGGGCCCTAAGAACGTGTCAGTCAAGGTGTCATTATTAATCTTCAGGAGTCGTGTGATTAGATTTATACTGTCTTTATGCCCGGCGCCGGCTAGTAGCAGTAGGGCGCTGCGTCCATGCCCTATTCGCTTTAGCAGCGCTCGTACCAGAGTACAAATGTACTTACACGCTAGTGCAAGCAATTGGTTTTATCGCAGTACCGGGGACACCGCGCGGCGATTCGGCATATGCTCATCGGTTGGCCGCCCAAACAGTTAAAAGGATTAGGCATGTTAAATTGTATCGTGTTGCACCACTTGGCCTGGTACCACGGTAGCTACTCTCGGCCGCTGTCTGGCGGCTTACATAGCTATTCTCTATGCACCAGCCGGAAACACGATCGTGCACGTAGTGTTAATGCATCAACCCAGGGCGGGGAACGTGATATTAGTTCTTCAGAGAGCCTCCAAAGAAAACGACATGTTAGTTGTTCAATGATGCAGCGGTCCTGCTCGTCATCATTTGTCAAATGATGACGTTTATCTAAGCGCCGCTGAACAATATCCGGATATTGTGGCACAGGTTATTTAAATCTATCGTAATTGGACAACTATGCATCACCTAGTTATTATGTTAGTACCTTGGTACAAACACGTGTTTAGTGTGAGTGCAAGCACCCGTGGCTACGGTAAGAGGTTTAGTAATGCGTGCACTCATGAAGGTTCTACGCCCTGGGTGTGTTACAGCGGGCGGAAGTACAGAAGTAGTTCCGCCTCCAGTCAGATGCCTCGGGCGTGTAGCTCCGTATGTGACTAGCAATGGTGTCCACCCTACAGGTATTGCCATGATTCCACTCGCTGTTTCTACGGCTTCGTTTCAGGCTGTCTCTCGGTGTAATCGAGCAAATAAGTTTTCGTACTGCCACGATAGCAGAGGGCATTGTCAGTACTCATTCTCCCAGCGTGTAGATTTGGCTGTGAGTTGGTCATATACGGGAAACTGGCCGCACTGGTGTAGTTATGCCAACAGTAAACGCGAATCTATTAGTTCCAGGTTTAATACCATAGGCCATACCGCTGCGCTAAGCCGTGTTGATTTTAAATAAACTGAAGGTAATCAATGTGATAATGTACATCATGGCACAGCGGTATCACGGCGGCTTACCGCGTAAGAACTGGCCGCGGAGCTGGTCGTGGAGTCGATATATTCCTGTAACTAGTTCATACAACATAGGTATACGTAGATCTTTTAGTACCAAAGAAAGGTAGCAGTATGCCACTTTATATGGCCCCGAGTGATCTCCTGAACCCGGACAGCGGTCGTTTTTCGTTTTCCTGCGTGTCTTCTGCTCGCTACAGCCGGTCGCGCAGCGGGACGGATATCGTGCGTAAGTCGTTTAGCTGTAGAGTATATAAATCTCGTAGCTGGCATTAAGTGGGGGAGTAACATGCTAATATGTGTCGCGTCATGGCGGTATTGCCCGAAGCGGAGCTGGTCGCGGCCCTGGTGTACCCCTGTAACTATCTCGTACAACAACTGTGTACGTAGATCTCACAGTAACCTAGTAACGGCGTCTGGCAGTTACTGGGGCTAGACACGGCCAGAAGGTGGAACAGTATACACTATGGCTATAACGTTCTTTAGTATTGCGTCTGGTGGTTCTAGTGTGTCGTATTCTGTTTGTGGTTCGCGTTGTTACAAGGCGCGCTATTCTCTCTGTAACGCCACATGCCGCTCTATCTCGCGAACCCGTAGCCGTTATCGGTTTCGGTCCTCTTCCCGTACTAATCCTACTATTTCTAGCCGTATCTGTAAGTAAATCACATTACTATTCCTTACAGAATGGGCGGCTCCATGTATTATCTGACAACGACCGATAAATTTCTCCATGGCGGCGCAAGATCGTATGCTCAAGCTAGAACTGGCCCTGTGGTCTCCTCTTGCAGTGGGCAGCCCATCCATAATAAATTGAGCTGGTCCGTCGGTTTGTCGGGTCCTAAGTGGCAGTCGTATTGTTTGCCCCTGGTCGCACGTTAGTTCGGCGTTTATTCCCACTGAAAGTAGAACCCGGTGCCGGGTTCTTTTAGCTATCCCGGACTAATCAACAATGTCTAATAAAAACTGTCGGCCTGTGTTTATCCTATCATGCGGCCACCGCTGCGGCTCTACCTGGCTTAGCCGCGCGATAACGGCTACTAGGCACGCTTTCATCTGGAATGAAACGTCACTGTTTACACACTATGATATGTACCGCGACAAAGTACCATGGTCCGATCCTCTCAAGCCTACCGAATACGATTTGACTAGCTGGCGCACCAATAAAGATGCTGTCTGGGCGCCACATCTTAGGCCGTTTACATCGAGTTTAGACAGCGCTTACAAGCTATTCATGGAGACGGCGCTGGGCGCGGCAGCCAATCGTGAGAATATGCCGCGCTGGGGTCTTAAAGAAGTAACCTGGACTGCCGCGCACGTTAATCTCATACGTCGCTGGTGGCCGCGCGCCTCTATAGTGTTTCTAGCGCGCGATTTCGACGCTGTTTATCGTAGCGGCATAGGCACCGAATGGTTTGCACAGGAACAGCACAAAGAAAGGTTCGTGTCTGAATGGTTGCGCATGTCACAGCTGGCCGCGGGCCTGTCCAACGACAATAGAGGCTGCTTGGTGCGCTACGAGGACCTGTGCCGGGATGGTTTAAATACACTATTTAAATGGCTGGAGTTACCCGCGCCTCCGGTTGTTGCTGTTGTTGGTAGTTCTAGCGCAGTGGCACCCAGTGCGGCTGACTTGGCTGTCGTACAGCCGTTGCGCGGAGCTATAGAGGATGTTCGGCGCAGACTGGGCTATGCCACTGATAGCTAAAAAACTCAGCGGGGTGCTGAGTTTAATTGTGTTGTCGATTAACTGTATCTACCGTCATTCAGCTAGCAGGCCGGGGTATTCGTCATTGATTGCTTTTGTAAGGCTTCTGCTGTCTTCTCGTGAGTATGATTGACTCCTGAAACGTCGCGTTGCTTTTTTGCTGCCGCAGCGGCTGCCGGTGTCTGTATGTACGCTGGACCTGGCCATGGATAGGCTGTTTGTAAATAGGCTGGACACGCCGCGGCCATCCCGTGATTCAGACTCTGCATACCTTAGCCAACACGGTACTAATGGGGTCATGTTGTTTTCCTGCTAGCTTTGTTTTTTCGATTTGCTGCTAAACACTCCAACGAATCCGGAGTTGGATGTGCCGCAGCGACTGCCGTTATCTCTAATAGTTCTGCCGCTTGACCACGATCCTGTTGGGCTTATACTGCGCAACCCCGATCGACTGCCCCATCTGTGCGCGCCTGGCGGCTTCCATTTAAGCCACGACCGTACCAGTGTAAGCATCGCGACACCACCTCCTATTGATACTCTGACCTACTTTTAAACACTCTAACACGCCTGGCTGTGCCACAGCGACTACCATCGTCGCTGTCGTTTGTTGTTCCGGCTAGTGACCTGGCTGTGAGCTTCAGCTCGCGCCCTGAGACGCTAAGCCGCTTGCTGCCCTTTGTTATAATGGAGCCCTGTCGCGTTTTGATCCAGCTGGGTATATTAACTGGTAGCACTACTTACGCTCCTAAATACGCGGCTGGTGGATCCTGCGCGGCAACGGCTGCCGTCGTCAGGTCTATTAGTCGAACCGTAACGAGATTTAGAGACGGCACAGTAGGTATTATCTCTATGTGAGCTACTGCTCGCGCGCGATACGCCGCGGCCGTTCTTCAGCCAGGTAGGAATGTGTGGTACTGCCATAATTTATCACTCCGTTCTTTTTTAGCGATTTTTAAACGACTGGCCTCCGCGCACTTGTTTAGACCAGGAATACGCTATTCGCTGCCTTACGCTGTGCGCATGACTGAGAGTAACACTAACACTACACGAGCCGTGATATATTCGTCCCAAGTTTGACGACGCAGAACTGGATCTGCACCTATTCTTACAAAATGTAATCCAGCGCGGCAGATACACGTTATCTCCCCCTTAAAAATCGGCTGACGCTGACACGACAGACCCTACGATGAGAACGACAACGCGATCTGATCCTTATATCGTGCGAGCAGGTGCCAGACACAGAGAAGCGTAGCCCGTCGCTGCAACCACCACTAGTACTAAATTTTGATGTCCCGCCTCGGCCTCGGCGCGGAAGCAATGTAAATCGAATCATAGCGTAATGTGCCTCAAATGTGGTGAATTCGGCCGCATCCGCATATTGATTTGGTTATTCCGCATTTTGAGCGGCTACGGCTGGACCGCCGCGGCGAGTTGCCGACACGGAATCCACAGCGGCTGCTTAGCTGTATTTCCGTACCACCTCGGCTAATGCTAAACCTAGGTTTGTCGTAATTGTGGCCCCAGTTTCGTATGTTGTTATATACGAATACGCTCATAGCTGGACTCCCAATATCCGGATATTACTTGTAGCCGCACTGGCTGCGACAGTACAGGCTTAAACTGCGTGAATAGTTGGCGTCGTAGCGCGCACACGAGTAGCTGCCATCCTCGCGACGGTCCTTAGTTCCAGTAATTGAGTGTTGTAACGTCAACAGCCCATCATCGTAGGAACTTAGCCGGACGGCGCTCCTTAGTTTGCTAGTGTCGCGCCTAGCTCTACTACTGCCGCCCAGTTTGACAAACACATATGCCGGAAGCTGCGGTACCATGTTAACCTTTCCTTGAATAGCTTCTAGACGCCGGTCGCGCCCACGGCCAGCTTGTGCTGCAGCGGCAATAACGCGTAGGACCCGTGTTGCAAGTAGAGACATATATGCACCGTTTGTATCTAGTTGACATGCTGCGCAGTATGCAGCGACCTGGCCGCAGCGCTAGTATGCGCGCTATTGACATTACCTTTTCCTCGAAGACCAAGAGTTGTGCCGTCTATACGCAGGTAACCGGCCGCTAGAAAACGACAACCTGCTATGCCCGCTTCTTCCTGCAAACCAGCTTCTACCTGGGGCCCCCGATTTCGAGCGAGGCATCGTTAGGTGCATAAGGGTCAGGGCGTGGTAGCCGCCGAGGCCGCGCACGTGGTGTCTATGCGCATGATTAAATATAGCGCTCTCCCACAGCGGTAAATAAGGTACGCACATATAGGTCCTTTTGTTGGCGGTTACCGGTCGCTGCTGCGGCTGAGATCGCGGCGAGTGTATCGGTCAACGCCCGAGTGACTACGCAAGTTACCGTGGCAGTTTTCTCCGGATAACGCCACAGAAGCAAATCTTCTGTTACAACAGCTGCCCCGCAACTGTGTTATGGCGGCTCCAGACGTGCTGTCACTGTTAGCGCGGCTGTACTGTTGTTCTATACGTTTTGACGACAATATCATGTTTAACTCCCGGGGATTTTATGTAACAACTTACACTGTTGTACGCCATGCACGAGAAACTTTTAGACTGTAGTTTAGCCGCAGACCTGGAAAAAGACGAACACAACGCCCAGCGGTTGCGCCCGCCTGCTGTGCTCAGGTGACGGTTATTGCCATAGTTACGGTGTCTGCAAGTTAAAATGTGCCGCGCGCAGACATGTATCATTGTGGGGTACTCCTGCTGTAGTTTATTACGCAACTCCTGCTAGCCCTGTATGCCCTATTACAATAGCGCGTACTCCTGGAGAGAGACAGTCTCTGGTGGCAGCTCCGGCTAGCAAACCAGACGGCGCCAGCGGCGCGGGCCGCCGAGCGTTGCCTGCAAAGATATGAATGAGTCGTGCTTTTGCTTGCATACGTCATATTAAAGATGGCGCCTTCCCACAGCGGTAGATTCGGTAAGCACATACAGTTTTCCTAGCGGTTTTTACTTGATGCAGATGTGACGCGGCTGTTTCGACAACTTTAACGACAGCAGGATACGCGGCAAATGCTGCTTGTTTTACTAGCCCACCAGCCGCTGAACGTGCCGCGGCAAGATATAATTTATGGCAATCCTTATGGCCGCGTGTAATAATGCCAGGATACCTGGAGTTATTTAAATAGATCTCCTGGTACTCCGACTGATAGTGTAACTTAGGCTACTTGGGGCGTAGCTGTGGCGACCTTTAGCGTCACTATTCAGACACCCATGCCCGGCCACGCTGCCGTGCTGTGTCGCAGATGCAAACCGTCCGCGGCAGACGCTGCTGCGCCTGCGCATATAGCTAGAGCCTGACACACTCACACAGGTAGCAAAGTTATTTAAATAGGCCACTAGTTGTGTTGGTAGTATCATCGCCCACGACATCCCTGGTATGTTGAGACACTATGAATGCTGCACTTACACTCCTCGCCATGACCTGATGCGGAGGCAAATCGTCGTGATACGCCGCAGTAACCGTCGCAACTAATGCTGTACGCTGCGGTGCGGCGGCGGGACGGGGAGACACTAAATTTTAATCGATCCCTACAATGGTACTGCCGGCTGGGGCTGCCAGATAACATTATCACAGTCATTATCTCCTATATAGACCGTATGAGTGACGCGGACCCGCGACAAAGCCGTGTGCGCGATCTAGCACGGCTCAGGTAACTCATCGGCTGGCAGAGGTCCCTGGAACTGCTATAGCTGCAGCTTCCGCCACGCGAGCGGCTGCGACTGCTGCGGAGGCAGGGCGTCAATATAAACGACCAGAATGCCATATGCATAACCAAACACTCCTTGGCTATATCCGGATATAGCCCACTTAGTGGTGGGTCGCCAGTCTGCCGCACGTTGACTACTACTTGCTCTACGCCGCCCTACCCAAGAACATAAAACACTGAAGTGCGCTGATTCTGCCCAGCTGTTTGCTGCTTTCCCCCTACTTGTCCCCGCACGGCTGACTTCAAACTTACGGAACCCGACGAGGTGGCCGGTGTATAGGCCAGCGTAGAGGTTGTGCATGTACAGTCTCCTTAGGAACCGGTACTAAATGAGCGCATATATAGATTGGATGAAGACACGGCTCTACGACTGAGCCTTTCGGGGGCTGTCCGGCTAAGTTTGCTCGAAGCCGTGCTACAAGCTACGCCAAGGCATCTAGAAGTCCTCATTCGAGGATAAGGCCAGCCGCTTAGATAGTGTGGCAATACCGTTAGCACGAGTTGTATCCTAGCTGATGCTTTTGTTGTGTGTTGCCCCACGACTCCCGCGCCGCCGCCGCCGCTATTGATTGCTCTTGATTTAGACCAGCATATTGATGACGTGTGCTTACAATTCTTACCTCTGCTTACACAGCATTGAATCGCGCGTAGCTTTTTGCCGCGGCTGTAGCCGGGACGGTTATCCATTAACCAGTTAGGCAGTATCATATCACCTCCAAAAACTGCTGGTACAATAATGGCTAGACGTCACGCGCCAGCGATTGTTTGTTGTTGCGTGGCTCGCACTTATAATAGCCGAACCGCGGCGGCAGAATGAACGTTCGACGCGTCCGCGTGTAAGGGTTCCGCCCGACACGCTCAGTTCATAACCCGCGTTCTTAATTTTAGTTATTGGTCGCAAGCGTGGCGGCAATATGTGATTCATTTAACTATCTCCAGGATTGTTGTAAGAACGCGTCCTATTTTTATTACTGTAGCTAGCTGTCACCAGGCTACTGCTGGAACGTCTAAGCATGCCGCGTACGTTGCTGCTACGACTACTCAGCCAACTAGTAGAAAACCTGTTGTTTGTGATGAGACAGGATCCGGACATGCTGCATTTAAGCCGTCCTATGCTAGTCCCCCAGCTACGAAGATTGTTAAGGATTAGGCAACTCATGCGTTCTCCTGCGTTATTAGTTACAGTGTGTAGCTTTGCTGCTCTCAATAACGATGTCGAATAAGTACATATACCCGCGGCGCGGCGACCCGAATATAGATGCTGGAGAGATGGGCGTTGCTGTGCGTTGCTTGTTGCGCTAGGTATAACATGTGTTACTTCCAATGACTATAACTAATTGTCAGTAAGACTATTAAATATGCCAGCTTTTGTTATCAAATTAAGCACGATAACTAAATAAGGCTGCAAAAGGCGTTACAATTCGATGTTATAGTTTACTCAGGGAGTACTTATGATTAATGCCATGCCGCATATAATGTCACCCGTTAATACTCCGTCACTCAGCGTCTGCCGCAGCCGTACGAGAACTTTTTGTTGCTCGTCACGCTACTTTTCGCGCCTGCGCTCTGTTTCTCGTAGTTATTATTGGGCGCGTTGTCATAAATCCGTTTCTTCGAGAACTTAAGGAGTGTTCGTGTTTAATGCTATACCACACGCGGTTAAACTGTCCCCGGTCTAACCGCCGGACGCACCGCCGCAGATCTGTTTCTTCTAGGTACCTGTTTTAGGTCTATGGAGGCGTATACTTATGTTGACAGTCTGGCGTGTTGTGTGGGTGGCTCCCAACGCTTTCGGTATAAGTTTCTGTAGGGGCGGCCGTGGCCATAAAACTGTCGGTAGCATAAGTCGGAGTCTTAGGACTCCACACACCATAAGCGGTAGTGTTTCTAGTTACCGGGCCGGTATTGGCTACGCTTGTTCCCGTTCGCGCAGTCGGGGCAGGTAATTAGACATTTTCCAGCAGCTGGGGGTGCTATGTTTCCTATTTGGCGTGTTGTGTGGCTTAGATATGGCACTCGGCGTATAAGCGGCAGCGCCGGTCGCACTATAGGTAGGTGCGCGTATAGCAGCAGCATGAGTAATTGGCGTACGTCACGAACTATTAGCGTATCTAGTTGCTGTCGCTCGTCGCGCGGTCAAAGTGTATCCCGCTTTGGAGCTAAATAATACGACATTTTCTGTCATAATAAATTGTGTCGACGCTTTGTCCGTGGCACTTGCCGCGGACGTTCGAACACAGTTATTGTGAAAGGAAATGTTATGGTTGGTATCGAAGAGAACGTCGAGGTCGTCGAGATGGCGGAGTGGGTCGAGGTCGTCATGCCGGCCGCCCAGCAGGCGGCTCCGCCCGCCGATGTTTGTTCGGTCTGCGGGGCTCCGTGGCGGGCCTACCCCGACACCTGGCACTGCAACTGGTGCGGGTCCAACTAATATTTCGCGCCGCGTTCGAGCCGCTGGCCACTTATCATGGGAAGTGGTCACGACGAGCGCGGCGCCCTCAATCTCCAACCGGGCCCGTCGTCCTCTGCTCTAACCAGTTTCTATTCGTAGGGTATGCGGATAGAGATATGCGGGTAAGACGACGGGCCAAAATCTAGGAAAGTCGGGCAGATCGGCTCGCGTTAGCCGTAGTGTGGTAGTTTTATACATTTTTCTACCCACATAGCACGTGCGCCGTACGTGCGTCGGGAAAGCCTCGTGTCGTTGCTGGTAGACGCAACGCATTAGATGGGTCGTAAACATAGGCCCTTGTAATCCTAGTACGCCACCAGCTAGGGCCCTAACTACGGCGGTGGCATTTTACGGACAAGTGGCGGAGTGGAAGACGCGGCGACTGACGAGTCGTTGAGATGGCAGGCAGCCCAAAAAGAGGTTGTTCAAGTCTCATGCAGGTTCGATTCCTGCCTTGTCTGCTAGGCCCATTAACTAGTTGGTGGGCCAGGCCTACGGGCTGTAGCAACTGGGGGAGATTTGGAGGCAGACCCAGTGCGCGAGCCGGAGGTGTGTTAGCGCTAAGTCTCGGCTCTGCGTCCCGGCCACCAGCTGTCGCGCGGCCGGCCTAACCTGGACGATAGTACACGCTAATGCCGATTAATCGCTAACTGAAAGACCCCTGCCCGTATGCCGGTACTTTCAACCGAATAGCGCCCGCGGCGCTATTCTTTTTTAATTATCCCAGGGCGATCTAGGCCAAATAAGCAAGGCTACTATGACGAACCAGCCCCAGCCGGTAGTGTCGAACACAGATAATGTTATTGCCGCAACAAGCACTGAGGTGGCAACAACCAACCGCGCAATGTACATGTAATTCATAACAGGCTCCTCAATATCCGGATATTATTGTTCTGCCCAGAAATATTGTAACGCTAGTTGACAGCACAGGCTCTGTAGCTGCGCTGGTGTTTCTTGATATCCCTTGGCAATGTGCTTTTTTACTGTTTCCAGGGCTTCTGGATAGTCGCCCACTATACGCTCTGCAAATTTAAGTTTATTGTCTTCTGTCATATACGTTAATTCGACTGCGCGATCTATGCGTCCCGGTCTAGTGGATAGTGCATCGCTTGTTCCGTCAGATCGTTGCTGCGGTACTCCGATGGCTGGGTCGATCTTAGTCAGGTCGTTTGTCGTTATTACAGTAAAGATACCTTCCGCCTGGTCCACTCCGTCCAGTGTATTGAGCAATACATCAAACGTTAAAGTCCCGCTCTCCTGTAAATCACTATCTGTATCGCTGTTAGGCTCATCGCTATTACGTGTTAGCTGCTTGCGGTTATACAGCGTATGCCATGGTGCGGTAGGCGCTATGTTCTTGCGTCCGTGAAACACGTTGTCGAAGTCCTCGAACAGAGCTATGCACGGCGAGGCGGCGCGCATGCTTTTCCACGCGCGCATAAACGACTTATTGCCGAGCTCCCCCAGGCGATAAACGTAAATAGGAAGACCCATGTCTTCTGCTAGCGACCTCGTCAAAATAGTTTTACCGGTTCCGGCTGGTCCAAATAACAACAAGCCCCGTCTCCACGGTATGTGTCTTTTAATGTACCAGTCACGACTATTGCGCCATCGTCGTATGTCTTCAATTACTTGTAACACGTGCTCGGGGAAGATAAGTTGCGATAACATACTGTCTGTTCTATCGGTGCTCCGTTCAATATCTTCCGGCGCGTATAAGAATAAACGGTGCGTATGCCGCCTATACCACGGGCTAGATTGTGTCAGGCTAGCTATCTTGTTATTGGCCGTGGCCGCCTCATTGGCTATGTCGGGCACATGGATGACTTCAAAACGGTTATCGGTTTTTTCCGCTAGTTGTGACCGTTTCCAGTTGCCTTCGTTATATTCACTAATGGCATCGGCCACTACTTTGTCGAAACTTATAGTGCCGCGCAAAAAGGTGAAAGCTATGCTGGTTATTTCGGACGATTTACTTTTCTGTTCTTCTGTAGGGGCGCCGCCTTGTGGAGGCGCGTTTGATTGTGTGTAAAATAACGGCCACCAGCCGCTCCAAAAAATAAGCGAGTTACGTCCGTATAACTCGTACGGCACACAGCCGTAACGGTCGTTACGTATTATGGTGTAGGCCGCGTCGTAAACACGATCATAGGTTGGTGAGAGCTTATAATGCTTGAGCGCATGCCCTAGCAAGACTTCGGAATATCTCGTATCTATAAACTCTACGCGTTGTATTAGCAGGCCTGCTGCCTTCCACGCAATGCTGCGTACATAATTCCAACAAGCCGCCAATACGCCTACCACAGCTCCTCCAGCCAGCCACCCGGCGATGTCCATTACTTTTCTCCCTTATTAGACCAGGCGCGCTCCAAACTGATCTTCCATATAGGCACGCGCTTCCATGTAGCGGCGACTGCGCTCCGCTACGCTCAAGCGCTCCCAGTTCTCGCGTACTTCGGTGGAATTAGCCAGTGAGTCATACATGAAGTTACGTTCCGCATAAAATCGAACGAAGGCGTCTCTTAAATTTAGTGCGCGCTCTTGCATGCGCAGGGCCCGGTCTTTAAGTAAATCGCGGTCTTTTTTAATTGCGCTTAGTAGTACCTCGAGTTTTTGAATTTCTAGCTCGCGGCCCTTGGCGTGCTCGCGCAACTTAAATTTTCGTTCTTTGTACTTATTTAATAGGCTAATCGCCACACCAATTAAAATTAATGTTGCACTTACACCACAGCCTATCAATAAAGTAGTGCCGGCCTCGGACATCTCTCCTCCTTGCTTGAGAAGGTATCACTCTAACCAACTCAGGTCATTTTGCCAACAGCTTAATTCATAGCATTTTCCTGGCATTATTTGATGTGGCCGTGTTTCCCATTGGTAAGGAGAGCAACATGAATAGCGTGATTATTTACCGCGGTCTGCCGGGCTGTGGCAAGACCACGGCAACGGCCTGCCACAACAAAGCCGTAGTTTTCTCGGCGGATTCCTTTTTTATGAAGGAGGGCCAGTACAACTTCGACCCGGCCAAGATCGGCGAAGCCCACGCCCGGTGCTTTCGAGAATTCCTTGGCCGGCTCACTTCGTTCGCCCGCGGGGACGTTTCGTCAGACGAGATTGGCGTGGTCGACAATACCAACGCCAATGTGTACGAGCTGGCCCCGTACGTCGCCGCCTGCTCGGCGTTCGGGGTCGAGTACGAGATTCGAACGCTGTGGGTTAACGACCCGGTCAAGGCATGGAAGAGAAATAGGCATCTGGTACATCTTGAGACTGTCTTCAAGATGTACCAGACATTGCTCTCGGAGCGGCTACCGCCGTTCTGGAATCACAAGATCTACGTGGCTGACTAATGGTAGTGCGCGGCAGGCTTGGTTTGACCTGCCGCGCATTTTGATTTTGACTCAAACCACGAGAAGGAGTTCTCGCATGCGTAAGTTTATTCCGCCTCTGTCTGATGTTGAGCGCTGCCTCATGGAGGAGGCTGACAAGCTTCTTCGACAAGCGGGGTTTTCGGCGGACGGGCTGCCGCTTGATCGTCAGCGCGCGGCCGACCAGCGTCTCGCCCGGCGGATCGAGATCCTGACTCCAACCGGAGGCCAGGGGAGGAGGCGATAAGTTAGTTAGAAAGCCGGTCGTTTTTAAACGACCGGCTTTCTTTCTCTGTTGGAGAGACAAATGCAGATGTTTGCCGCTTGTTTTCGTCATTCTATCCGAGAGCGAACGCTATCACATTGCGGCCATGGCATATATAATTTTACTGCGACGTGCAGTTTTTCTCCTAACATCCTTGGCGATAGGCGAGCGCCTCATGCATACGCCACCGCTTCTTGTTCTCGCTCTTCCGTATTGTCACGATGGACCAGTGTTTCTACGTGGCGGGAGTATAATTATGGCGATTGAATCACGAACGTTTACTAGGTATCGGGCCATTTGTGATGCGTGTGGGGCAGTTGGAGATACATGGCAAGATTCTGAAGACGATGCTATCAATGAGGTTACGTCAGAAGAAATCTGGGGATACTCTGAAAATACGCGCGGCAAATTGTTGTGTGGTCGTTGTTATGATCAAGATTGCTATCCAGAAGGGGAACAATATGTTGACTAGCTCAGGTAAGAAGGCAAGTCGCAATGACGCACGGCGTTCTCCATGGCGTATAGTAGCTTGGACGGATGGCGTCAGATACTGGCACGCAGGGTGTATCCATCCTGATGTGCACGACGAGAAAATGCGTGTATTGCTGGCGTGTGACAAGATATCGCGCTCTCACGTGTGCGCTGTGTGTGAGCGTGGCCTGCGCGTAATCAAGTAGTTTATTTAGAGGGTATAATATTGCTTATGTCATGGCAAGTATGTGGACGCACGTACGCTACATGCTCATGGTCGGGGGCGGCGACCGCGTTTAACGGGCTGTGGGCTTCGGCAGCCGGGACAGTGGCGCGTTCGATTGTGTATAGTACTAGCCGCTCTGGCAGTGGCCGCGGTGTGTTGCGCGCCGCGTCTTGCTCAAGTAAGTTATCCGGGCGCCAGTATATTAGTTGTTCGCGTAACCCCCGGCGTTACCACGCGTAACTCTTGGCGCTATTAGAAGGAGCGCTGGTATGCTTCCGTACTGTTCCGGTGTTCGTTGGCTGTGGAGTTCTTTTAGGCAATCTGTATCGGTTAGCGCTCAAAAGCATACCGGGATTTATTTTAGTGAGCCTGGTCGAAGTAATAGTCATCGCAGTGCAGGCAGCTTACTTGGCTTCGTTAGCGCGTCTCGCGCAAATCAGCGCAGCGTACCTAATTCCACATCATCTAAAACGTCTAAGTAAAGAGGTATCCCGCCATGGTAGTCAGTCCTGTGTGCTTGTTTTGGGGAACGCCTAGTGCTTGCTCGTGGTGTTGCTCTACGAGCGGCGGTGTTAAAATCAAAGCTTCTTCCGCAGGGACCAGCAATTATCCACGTATGAACGCAAGCGGAGCGTTTAGCGGCTCCAGCTGGCATTTATCGTCCGTATCGCCGCGTAATATTTGTCATCGCCGTCGGCGTGCCAGTATTTGTAATCGTTATCGCTAATATAGGAGATCATTATGTCCGCGTTGTCTCTAGCTGGGCAGGGTATCGCGCTGGCGTGTCTGGTTAATCTCAGGCAGCCACAAAATCTTGTTTTGCGGTTGTACACAAATGATTACACTCCTCACCGTTATGACAAGGAGCAACACTACGTCGAGGCTAGCGGTTTCGGTTATAGCTCCTACGAGATAGACGGCGCGGCATGGACCTTAAAGCCCGGGTACCCTCTAGTTGTTGCCGCGCCAACGCACACATTTAAATTTACCGGCGCGCTCGGCGATGTTTATGGCTACTACCTAACTCAATTGAATTCTGGCTTCGTAGTTTACGCTGAAAGATTCCCCCCTCCGGGTCCGTATCATGTCCGTATTGCCGACAGCATAATAGAGGTAACGCCGCAAATAGAGTCACTATAAGGATAATAGCTATGATCATTCTTACAGCTAGATTTCAACGTAAGGTACGCTCTCATTCGTCGTCTCGGCGTCCAAACACGTATAGGTGGGGGTCGACAAACCACGGGGGTTATCAGAACGCATGGAGTTGTTCTCAAAATACAAAGAGAGATCAGTGTATTATTAGTTTGCCGCTATCGGCGCGTTCCGCGCTTTATATTTAAGGATGTTATCTTGATAAATATGGTACGTTTGCAGCTATCTGGTTTAAAAAAATCCAGGTGTCATAGTCGTGGCGCCAAGAAAGTTCGCAGTTATTGCCAGTGGCGGCATCACAGCTACTCTGTGAGTAAATCAGCACGTCACATTTGGTTCAGTTTTAGCGGCGTGCCCGGGTGTTATTTTAGTCGCTCTAAGAGATATGCCAAATCTACATAGGAGTCATCATTTGATGCTCTATGCGTGCCTGTGGTTGGTACACGTAGAAAAATCCTGTTGTCATTGCGTTAATTGCTACAAACTGGCCCGTAGCTACTCTCGGTATACGTATCACAGCAGCGCCGCAAGTAGATCAAAAGGCACTAGCTGTCTCAGTCTTAGTGGAGATGTGTCTAGCAGCCGCTCTAGAAGCTCCGCGACTAATCTGTAAGGAGTCATCATTTGATGCACTGTGCGTGCTTATGGTTAATACTTCTAAGTAAATCCAGATCCCGGTGTTTAGGAAGCAATAAAACACGGAGTTATTCTACGTGGCTATACCACAGCAGCTCTACAAGCAGGACACGAAGAAAACTCTGGCGTGCCCCTGCTGTTAACGTTGCTGGGGGGCGTCATTCTAGGCGCTACAGTCGCTGTAGCCGGAGGTAATTGTAATGATTTGGCATCAGTTCTTGCCTGGATCGAAAAACAGTGACGCCGTGTCGTTCTCTGGCAGTATAGCCGCCGTAGGTCTCGGGGGCCTCCGATTGCGCGGCTCCATCTGTCGTTTTCGTAGGGGAGTGTGTTATGGCGTTGGTGGTCGTTCGGGGGACGCTACTGTCTCTCATGGTAGTTCTAGTAGTGCGTGCTTCGTTGCATCGACGTCCCGCGGCGTTAGCCGCCGTTTGCTGCATACGGGCGGTCGCACTATAGTCTGGGGGTAGCCGTTTCACAATCTAGGGGGCCAACAATGATGTACGTACAGCCGCTCGTAACAAAAATGCGTTACGCCGCCAGGTCGTGTTCTATTAGTGGCACCGGCCACTGGAGTACAAGCAGGACAAAGACGAAAAGCGAGGCCTGTAGTTCGGGTAGCGTGGCTGTGCTAGGTTTTTGTATGGGTCATTCCTCTTGCCGCGCTATTGGCTACTCGTCGTCCTGGGGTAGGCTGCGTAAGGTGTGGCATAGCACCTGCGGCGAATTGAGGTAACGGCTTGCACTATAAACGATTGTTTGCGGCATGCTCTAGTATGTTTGCTAGATCGTGTTCGCATAGCGGCACATATTGCTGGAGTACATGCGCGTGGTCTGTGTTGTCTGTTGCTGGAACCAGTAAGATGGCTGCTGGCACTGTCTATGGCAGTATGTCGCGCTCTAGCGGCATTTCGTATTCCGTAGCCGCCGGCCCGTGTCGGCGCGCGGCCTGGCACAGCACTTGTGGCCTACGACAATGAGGATGCCTATGTATTTTGGCTGTTGGTTGTTATCTCGTACACGTAGCGATTTCGTTTGCTGTTCCTCTGCTGCCAGCGGAGTGTGCTTTAAATGTTGGTGGAGCCATAGCGCGGTTATTTTAAGCCACACTACTGGTGCCAAATCTACCTGTGGCTCCGCCGGTGACAACAAACGCAAAAATTCTAGCTGCGTCGGTCAGCGTGTGACAATTCTTGTTAGCCGCAGTAGTCGTGAGTTGAGTTGACATGTAAAGACGCCTTCCCGGCGTCTTTTTAGCTATCAGGTATTCCGGCGTTTATGTAAGCTAACAGTATCTGGATGAGCAATATCCGGATATTGGCAGTGGCGTTAAAGCGACGATAACGGCATATTTTGGTTAACTACCATGGCAAACGATAGTTATGTCGAGTCAGACGCTACCAGCGATAAGATTGATTACTCAGAGGTTACGACTACAAAAGGTACAGTAAAGCGACAGCGTGTCACTCTGGGCCTAGATAGCGGCGAGTTGCCGTCGTCATTACCAGTTAATGACAATTCTTCTGACCACACTATATTTGGTCAGGCCGTTGTCGCTAGCAGAATAAGCCAAATTGTAGCCGAGTTCGATTTACCTCTGGCCAGCAACGCCGTAACTGCGACAGTAACCAATAGCGGAGCAGTGGCGCAGGCCGACGGTAAAGTTACTCTCACGACCGGAACACACGTCAGCGGCACGGCTAAGTTAGCCACCGATAGAAATTTACGCTATTCGCCGAATAGAGAGATCTACTGCGTCTTTACGGCCTATTTCACTACGCCGACCTCCGCAGACTCTCATCAGCGTGGTGGCTTGTACGACACCAACAACGGATTTTTCGTAGGGTTTCAGGGAACGACGTTTGGCATTACATTTAGAAGTCGTGCCGTAGACACATTTATACCGCGTACTTCATGGAATGGTGATCTGCTTGATGGGGGTACGGCAAGTAAATTTACACGGGCTGCTGTAGCTGAAGCATTCGATACGACTAAACTAAATATCTTCCGCATTCGTCTTGGTTGGCTGGGAACAGCGCCTATTTTATTCGAAATCCTTTGCCCTGATGGACATTGGGTTATATTTCATTCAATTCGACAGCCGAATCTAATTGCCGGAACAAGTATAGCCAGCCCTAATCTGCCTATCACCATGGAGGCTATTAAAGCCTCTGCTGATGCAACGAGTTTAGTGGTTGGTACAGGCAGCTGGGATGCTGGGACAGTAGACGACCCGGCTATTTACGCTATTGAGGATGTGCGCGGCCGTACTCATGTACAGGCGGCGCTGGCTGGGCAGGCGGCAGATGCTACGCTATATACAGTGTCGTCCGGACGGCTGCTTAAAGTAGCATCTGTAATGTTAACAGTGCATAATTCAAGCACAACAAACGTTGGTTTACTTGAACTAAGGGACGGATCTAGTGGCACAATCGTTCTGCCTGTAACTATTCCTTCTGGTAACACGACCAGTGCCGCGCAAATAACTGTCGCACTCACGCTAACTATTCCTCTGAGATTTAGTACGGCGGTGTATTGTGATGTTATTTCCGGAACGTTAACGTATAGTGTTGCTATTACTGGATATGAATTAGAGGCGCTGGTTTAAATCCTAACAATATCCGGATATTAGATAAGGAGACGTGGTGTGGCTTTAGTTGTTCCAGATGTTGGTGAAGAACTTGCGCTGCAGAACTTTTTAAATCAAGTTGCGCCGCAAGATCAGCTGCTTAAACTTTACACCAATAACATTACGCCTAGTGAGCTTGATCTAAATACCACATACACCGAGGCCTCTGGATTTGGCTATGCAGCTAAGGCATTGACAGGGCCCGCTTGGGTAATAGTGCAGGGGGCTCCATCGCAGGCTGCCTACCCACAACAGACATTTACGTTTCTCGGGCCTGTGGGAAACGTATACGGCTACTTTATTGTCCAAAACACGTCTGGTAAGCTAATGTGGGCAGAGCGATTTACTGCAGCTCCGTTTGTTGTCGCTAATAACGGCGATGCCATTAAGATTGATCCACAGATAACAGCTACGTAAGGAGAGCGGCATGGATTTCCGTAAAGGCATGTGGGCGGTTGTCGATAATAAGCAGCTTTGCATATTGCTCGAGAAGCATGGCGACGCTGTAGCTGTGCATGCCATTAACCCTGACGGCACTACGATGCGTATCAATGATCAGGACGTCGCTTTCCGCGTGCCGCTAACTAGTGTACGACAAGCGTATATAGAAGAGATACCGGCATGTCGGCGTGTGGGTCTTTCTGACGCAGTGCTGCAACGAAAAGGCTACAACTTTAGTAAAATATAGCTTAATTGGTTATATTATCAGTTTATTCTGTATTTTATCGAGGAGTGATCTGTGAGTAAGCGTCTTGTGCCTATGACGGAGTTTAAACAATGCAGACAGTGCGGCGCATTGTTTGAAAAGGGCCATGGCCAGAACTATTGTAAGATTGGCTGCGCTAATCGGCATAGGGTAGCGCAATATACAGGCATATTAAAAACTTGCCCAGCGTGTGCGGCAAGCTTTCGTGCAGGTAGCCGGCGCCAGCAGTACTGCTCAAAGAAGTGTTATCATGAAAATAAATCTGGTAGTCGTTTGCTATTTTGGAAGGGCGACGCGCTTATTTCAAATTGTAAGTATTGTGGTAAGGAGTATAGAAAAAATGAAAAGCAAAACGGAAAACGTGTGCGTAGAATATGCGGCTGTTGTTCGATCGAGTGCTCTGCTGCGGCGCGGGGTGTTACATATGATGAAGAAAAGCGCAGAGAAAATAAACGACAAGGGCATTTACGTTGGCTACAGTTAAACGGCGATAGTGTGCGTAAATATGGTAAAGCAGGCAAACGCAGGCGCCTCGCAAGACGGCTATGGCGGGATTATGGTATCACACTACAAAATTATGAGGCTCTTCTGGCCGCGCAAAATAATGTATGTGCAGTGTGCTATAAAAAGGAAACAGCCAGATCTAAGTCTTGCCGTCTTTCGGTCGATCATGACCATACCACTGGGTTGGTGCGCGGATTGTTGTGCGGGCGTTGTAACACTGCCTTAGGTATGACATCCGATAGTATCGATATCATACTTAGACTTGTTGATTATCTACACAGAAACCACATGCCTGACGCCTTTGGCGACGGGCACGGCATTTAAAAAGGAGGTTGACGGGCATGGCTAACGCAATTCGTGGCACAGCCCGTCTTTGACTCGCCTGGACAGACGCCGGCGTTCTGACCGGTTCTGCCTCGCTGTCAACTGACGGAGCGTACGATCCTGATAATGCCGCCGTAGACAGCGCCTGGGAGATGAGCGCCGGCGACTTTGTGACATTTACGTTTACGGGGCATGACGGAGAGCTCGGCCGTTGCGCGGCAGCTAACGGCGTCACTATTGAAGTCCGTAGCGATAACGGCGCTACTGTGGTTCGTAACTACCAGACACTAGCTGCGCGCCCTGCCGACGGTACGACATTTACATTTTATTCCACTGCCGATGGTACGGTTAGTGGCTCGCCGCGCTGCGGCACTTACAGGCTCTATCTGCGCATGCGGCAGAACGCCGGTTTAGCTGCAACTCAGTATGACGTAGACAGCGAGGGGGCAGCGGCGTTAGGGGCATCAATTCAAACATTTAACCGCGGCGGCCTGCGCGGCAAGATGTCTGTCACCAGCATTGCACACACGGGCTACCCGGCCGGTACTAACTTTGCTTACGGCGTGGCCTCTGATGAAAATATGACAATGCGTGTAACTCACACGCAGAGGTTTGAAGATACCGGCACAAATCAAACTGTTCGTTGTATTACGATTCGTAACGCGGATAGTACTACAATTGAGACCGGCTCAACTATTGAGGCGGGTTCTGCCACAACTACAGATCAGACGTTCGTTTGTGACACGGCGTACGATACCAATCTAGTGACGTACGGCGTTAAATTTGAAGTTGTTGGCACGGCTGCGCTGGTATTCTCTACCGCGCCTACTGCTGATAAGTGGACCGTACCTATTTCTGGCGACGCTAGTATTTTGGTAGTCGACACTAATACAGTCAAAGATCAAAACGTATTCGACGCAGATCCCCGGCTGACTATTGGTTCAGTTACTGCGGGACAGGCAGTATATAACCGAGGCGAGTTAGCAACACATAGTTTCGAGATTACCAACAGCCGCTCGGAAGCGTTGACGCGTTCGATGTCCTGGGACATAAAAGATAGCGGTGGCTCCACTAAAGCCACTAAATCCGATACCGGCGCTACTTATGGCGACGCTACAACCGGCGATTATACAATACTGTCGACGGACGATGCGGCGTTTGACACAACCGGCGCACAGTGGACTGTTGCTATCACGACATCTGCCGCGCATGCTGCTGTTGCCAACATCTACAAGGTAAGCCGCAAGATATTAATTGGCACGACAGCCGGCGGCAACGACAAAATAGTAACTAACGACAGCACTAGCCCGCGTAACCGCAGTGAGACACATCAGTTTCATGTAACGGTCGGTTTCGCGCGCGGCGCCGCATACGCCAGCAAGTCAAGTATTACGGTTACAGTGCGCAAAAGCGATGGAACTACGCCGGAACAGACATTAAGTTCGCAGACTACCGATGGTAGCGGCGTGTTAAGTGTTACTGGTGCTACGTATACAGTTGCCGCCACAGACGAAGCCGCGTTTACGCTGGCGGGCAGTAATAAATTTATTGATTTATCCCACGGCGGCAATACCAGCGACACGAGTACCGCGGCCTGGGCCGTTAGCCGTATGTGGCAATTCTCAACATCTGGCGTTAGTGTGAATAACCGTATTTTTAGCGGCAAAGCCAGCAACCCAACAACTCAAAACATAACGCGTAACCGCGTGCAAGACGTATTTTGGGACTCCTATATTTATAATGTACGTTCTGAGTTATTGGCGTCTCCGACCATCAACTTTGGCGTTGAGCGCATAGGTGGTGCAGCCTTTGACTACTCCGCAGGTTCTCTGGCGTTATCCTCTGGGCGTTTTAATGGCGTGAACGCTAAATACACGACCGCGGCGACTGATGTAGCCGAGGGTAAGACCTTAGTTATTGGCTCGGCGTCTATCAGTACAAGTAATCAGCCGCGCACTGGAACGGCCGGCAGCGGCAATTTTGCCGAAAGCGATACTTCAACGGCAGAGTTCACAGTCAGCAGTACGTATGTCGTGGAGAGCCGGGTACAGAAAGAGGCGACACGCAATACGGATTCTGAAGATACACAACTAACCATAGGCTTCGACAGTATTTACAACTTTGGTAACGTCCTTGATCAGTCGGGAGATCCGGTAGATGGTGTAACTGTTAATTTTGACCAGAGAGATCCTAGTGACGTGTCGCGGCAAACGGGCTCGGCAGTAACAAATAGCGGCGGAGACACTGGCTGGACGCCTAGTGTTGGGTTTGATACACGTACACCCGGCGGCACCGGCTGGGTTCACAGGGCCACTATAACCACGTTTAACGGCAACACGGGTACTGATGATCAGGCTGTAGCCATGGTATCGGCGTTTACTGCTAACAAGAACGTAGCCGTAAACGTCTTCCCTCTAGACGCTAGCGGCAACGCCATTATTGGCAGAAGCGTCCAGGCTTCCGAAGTTGGTGGTGTTGGAGTTGTGCTGCAGTTTTTAGTCTCTGGCGTTGTGTCCGCACCAGATAGCTCTCCGGCACCTACATGCGCGGTCTCTCGCGTCAAAGATTTAACCGCTACAGTTAGTGAATTCGAGTATCTGCAATCAGATGGGTCATACTCCACCTCCCCGACTTATTTTACTATGACCGTTGGCTCTAATACCTTAAATTACTTCATTCGTTTTAGGCCCAGTAACTCTCCCTCTGCTGCCGGGACTGTCATTATTCCAACAACATCATGGGTGGCCGGAGAGATGAACCTGCTATCCGCGATATATTATCAGACGCAGGAATTTCGCGACGACGAAGAGTTCGATATCGTAGCCAGTACCCCGCAAAATCCTTACGGCACGGCTGCTCTGCCTGAAGCCAGCGTCGTTTTTTCAGCCGGCGGCCACGCGCATACGGGTAGCACTGATGGCAATGCAATCGGTGATCGTAGTTAGTGCCAGCCGGCCAAAATTGACACGATAGCTGTTTGTGGTAATTGGTATGCTAAAATCACGTGTATTTACCTATCCGGCCGGCGGCGGTTCGCTGTTGTTTCTTGTAAATTACACGAATCCTGCCACCGGGCAGCCTTTCGACAATACTGATGTTACGTCGTTGTCCTGTCGTGTGCTTGATCCGGCAACTACCCCAGCCACAGTATTACTGTCTACGACTGCTGCGACCTACGACACGACTGCAAAAATTTGGAAGCTTGCCTGGACGTTCGGCGCGGCGTTAACGGGCGTAAGGGCCGTTATTTTTGAAGCGGTTCCGACACGAAGCATCGCCGTGTCTGCTGCGCTATGGCCAGAAGTTAGGGATGTGGTGGATACAACTAATCTGGCCGCGCCCGGCGACGCCATGGCACTTACATCTAGCGAGCGCGACTCTGTCGCCACTAATCTGCTGGATTTGGCCAATGGCGTCGAAACCTCATTTACATTGCGGCAATCCCTGCGCCTGATGGCCGCGGTACTGTGCGGTAAAGCTTCTGGCGGTCCAAGTAATACAGTGTTTCGTGACATGGGGGACGCGGCCAATCGTGTTACTAGCGTAGCAGATGCCAACGGCAATCGGACAACGGTGACGCTAACGCCATAGCGGGGGACGGTATGAGCCTATTTTCTCCCGCCTATTTCGCATCTCAGGACTTCTGGTCGAACTTCTTCGGCCACATACAATCTTCCGCAGTCATCTCGTCGGGCGGCGTTGTATTTGGCGGAGCCGCCGGCGCCTCTATCGTATATTTACATACGCCCTCGGGCGCGCTAGTGTTTGGCGGGTCTGCCGCGGCATCAATTACGTATGCGCACACCCCTTCTGGCGGTGTAGTGTTTGGTGGCGTCGCAGCAACAACATTTATTCCAGACCACGTTATCGGCGCGGGAGGTGGCGCTGGAAATACCGCTTCGCTTGGCGACGGCCTTTCTATACCGTTACATACGTTGCATATGTTTGAGCCCACGGCATATGCACACGAGGGGCGTGGCGAGCTTACGCTGCGCGGCAACAGCATTGTTTCAGCACATATCATTGAACCACGTGTTTATTTATATCTAGCGCCGGCCAGCCGCCTGCAGTTTGGCGGTAGCGCCCGCGCTCATTTTCACAATCAGTTGGCGCGTGTTAGAAGACTGGATGATCTTATCTTTTTACACGGTCTTGATGTCGAGATAGCCGAAGAGCTTGTGGACCAGTTTGTGTAATATCCGGATATTAGCTTTGCTAAATCCTACCAATTAACGCGTCATTATTAATTGGTAGGAGTTTGGGTTGCGCTCCACTCAACGCAAGCGCGTGGCGCTATGCTGGTATTTATCCTGCAACCCACAAGGAGATAGCCGTGACTGAGTTGTTTGCGACGATCGTATCGGCTGTTCTGGCGGCGCTGGTTATCATCGGGCCCGAGGATCTGCATCCCAGGGTGAGGCGCGACGCCTCGCGGCTGTGGCTGCGGTTGCACCGCAGCCTATGGACCCTGGTGCACAACGTGATTGTGCACCCGTTACTCGCCTTCGCCGGGGCGGTCCCGGTGGTAACTTGCAGCCTTGAATGGCTGCACGACTGGACCAGCCGGCGGGCCTTC
>C687J35021_10000583_pt1 | contig 28582 bp, 27 predicted proteins | sample RifCSPhighO2_12_FD_35021 | JGI IMG/M metagenome (IMG submission 35021) | reverse complement strand
GCCCAGCAGGGCGTCGGTGATGGCATGCAGCAGCACATCGGCGTCGGAATGGCCCAGCAGGCCTGCCGTGTGCGGGATGTCCACCCCGCCAATCACGAGCCGACGCCCGGGCACCAGCGCATGTACGTCCCAGCCTTCGCCAATCCTGAAATTCATGTGGTGTCCTTGCAGCGTCAGAAAATCTTGCCCGTGGCCGTACCGGCCTGGCCACGCGCGCCGCCGAAGCGCTCCAGCGTGGCGCCATGCCCGCGCTGCGCCAGCACGGCCTGGGCCAGCGCGAAATCTTCGGGATAAGTCACCTTGAAGTTCAGCGCGCTGCCCGGCACCAGGCGCGGGTGCAGGCCCATGGCCTCCATGGCGCTGGCCTCGTCCGTCACGTTGGTGCCCACCTGCTCCAGCGCCTTGCGCAGCGGGCCGATGCGGAACATCTGCGGCGTCTGGGCCAGCCACTTGTCGGCACGGTCCACGGTGGAGGCCACGCGGATGCCTCCGGGCCCCGCCGTGGCCGTCTTGAGGGTGTCGGCCAGCTTGTGCGCCAGCAGGCCACCCACGCCATCGTGCGCACAGGCGTCGATGAGCGCATTGATCTGCTCAGGCGTCACCAGGCAGCGCGCGGCATCGTGCACCAGCACCCAGTCGAGTTCGTGCGCGCCACGCGCCAGCAGCGCCCGCAAGCCGCCGAGCACCGTGTCGGCGCGCGTAAGCCCACCGCAATTCACCGTAAAAAAGGAGGGATTGCTGTAAATGTCCAGAAAAGAGTCCCCGGGCGCCACGGCCACCAGCGTGCCGCGCAGCCGCGTCACCCCGGCGAAGGCGGCCAGGGTGTGCAGCACCATGGGCTGGCCTGCCACTGGCTGGTATTGCTTGGGCAGACCGGGGGTGGCATGGGCATCGGCCGACACGGCGCGCGACCCCATACCCGCACAGGGCAGCAGCGCCCAGTAGTCGCCCGGCGCCGACGGAGACACGCCGATGGACGTGGCCAATGGAGGGATCAGGGGTTCGGTCATGGGGACATTCTAAAATCGCCCCTCTCCGCTGCGTCCGGCTGGCGCATCTTTCGCATGGCCGCATGAGCGGCACAGCCCCTCTTTTCTGCGCATGGACCTTCCAAAACTCTCCCCCGGAAAACGTTTCACCCTGCCCCGCCCCGCACGCAGCGCCGATGCCCTGCTGCTGGCACGCCTGGGCGAGCGAGAAAAGGCCGCGCAACGCACCACGGCCATCGTCACGGCCGACGCGACCGACGCCCAGCGCCTCATCGAGGAAATGGCGTTCTTTGCGCCCGGGCTGCGCTGCACGCTGTTTCCCGACTGGGAAACCCTGCCCTATGACCAATTTTCGCCGCACCAGGACCTGATCAGCGAGCGGCTCGCGGCGCTGTGGCGCATCAGCCAGAAAGACAAGGACACCGGGGCCGACGTGGTCATCGTGCCGGCCACCACGGCGCTGTACCGGCTGGCGCCGCCGTCGTTCCTGGCGGGCTACACCTTCCATTTCAAGGTCAAGCAAAAGCTCGACGAAGCCAAACTGAAGGCCCAGCTCACGCTGGCCGGCTACAGCCATGTAACCCAGGTGGTGAGCCCGGGTGAATACGCGGTGCGCGGCGGGCTGATCGACCTGTTCCCCATGGGCTCGCTGCAGCCCTTCCGTGTGGACCTGTTCGACGACGAGATCGACTCCATCCGCACCTTCGACCCCGACAGCCAGCGCAGCCTCTACCCCGTTCCCGAAGTGCGCCTGCTGCCCGGGCGCGAATTCCCGATGGACGATGCCGCGCGGGCGCGCTTTCGCGCCCGCTGGCGCGAGCTGCTGGAGGGCGACCCGACCAAGAGCCGCATCTACAAAGACATGGGCGCCGGTGTGGCCACTGCGGGCATCGAGTACTACCTGCCGCTGTTCTTCGACGAGACCGCCACGGTATTCGACTACCTGGGCGACGCCGCCACGGTGGTGCTGCATGGCGACCTGGAGCCCGCCTTCCAGCGCTTCTGGCAGGACACACGCGACCGTTTCCGGCTGCTGCAGGGCGACCCAGAGCGCCCGGTGCTGCCGCCCGAGTCCCTTTTCCTGAGCGCCGACCAGTTCTACACCCAGTGCAAGGCGCATGCACAGCTGGCCCTGCGGCCGGGCGTGGAAGACGTCGTCGATAACGCGCACTTCCAGCCGCACACCGACCTGTCGGTGGTACGCGGCGCCGAAGACCCTCTGGCCCGGCTGCATGCCCATATCCGCAACACGCAGCACCGCGTGCTGCTGCTCGCCGAGAGCGACGGCCGGCGCGAAAGCCTGCTCGACTTCCTGCGTGCCTCGCAACTGAACCCGCCGGCCTTCGACTCGCTGGCCGAATTCCAGAGCCATGCCGACGAGAAGGTGGGCATCGCCACGGCGGCGCTCACCACGGGCTTCCGCTGGATGGAGGAAGGGCTCGACTTCGTCACGGAAACCGAGCTGTTTGCCGCAGGCCCCACCACGCGCCGGCGCAAGAAACAGGAGCAGGTGAGCGACGTCGAAGCGCTCATCAAAGACCTTTCGGAACTCAACGTGGGCGACCCCGTGGTGCACAGCGCGCACGGCATCGGCCGCTACCGGGGCCTGGTGAACATGGACGTGGGCAACCAAAACCCCGACGGCTCACCCGCGCTGCAGGAGTTCCTGCACCTCGAATACGCGGGCGAGGCCGTGCTGTACGTGCCCGTGAGCCAGTTGCAGCTCATCAGCCGCTACACGGGTGTCAGTGCCGACGAAGCCCCGCTGCACAAGCTGGGCAGCGGCCAGTGGGAAAAAGCCAAGCGCAAGGCTGCCGAGCAGGTGCGCGACAGCGCGGCCGAGCTGCTCAACATCTACGCCCGCCGCGCCGCGCGCGAGGGCCATGCCTTCCGCTACAGCCCGCAGGATTACGAGCAGTTCGCCAACGACTTCGGCTTCGAGGAGACGGCCGACCAGAACGCCGCCATCCACGCCGTGATCCAGGACATGATCTCGCCCCGCCCCATGGACCGCCTGGTCTGCGGCGACGTGGGCTTTGGCAAGACCGAGGTGGCGCTGCGCGCGGCCTTCGTGGCTGTCACGGGCGGCAAGCAGGTGGCGTTTCTGGCGCCCACCACGCTGCTGGCCGAGCAGCACTACCAGACGCTGGTGGACCGTTTCAGCAAGTGGCCTGTGAAGGTGGCCGAGGTCTCGCGCTTTCGCTCGGGCAAGGAGATCACCGCAGCCATCAAGGGCATCGGCGACGGCACGGTGGACATCGTCGTGGGCACGCACAAACTGCTGTCCGAATCCACCAAGTTCCACAACCTGGGCCTGCTCATCATCGACGAGGAGCACCGCTTTGGCGTGCGCCACAAAGAGCAGATGAAGGCGCTGCGCGCCGAGGTGGACGTGCTAACGCTGACGGCCACGCCCATCCCGCGCACCTTGGGCATGGCACTCGAAGGCCTGCGCGATCTGTCGGTGATTGCCACCGCGCCGCAGCGCCGCCTGGCCATCAAGACCTTCGTGCGCAACGAGGGCACGGGCGTGATTCGCGAAGCCGTGCTGCGCGAATTGAAGCGCGGCGGGCAGTGCTACTTTCTGCACAACGAGGTCGAGACCATCGAGAACCGGCGCCAGAAGCTGGAAGAAATATTGCCCGAGGCGCGCATCGCCGTGGCCCATGGCCAGATGCCCGAACGCGATCTGGAGCGCGTGATGCGCGACTTCGTGGCCCAGCGCTTCAACATCCTGCTGTGCTCGACCATCATCGAGACCGGCATCGACGTGCCCACGGCCAACACCATCCTCATGAGCCGTGCCGACAAGTTCGGGCTGGCGCAACTGCACCAGCTGCGCGGCCGTGTGGGCCGCAGCCACCACCAGGCCTACGCCTACCTCATGGTGCCCGACACCGAAGGCCTGACCAAGCAGGCACAACAGCGGCTCGACGCCATCCAGCAGATGGAAGAGCTGGGCAGCGGCTTCTACCTGGCCATGCACGACCTGGAAATTCGCGGTGCGGGCGAGGTGCTGGGCGAGAACCAGAGCGGCAACATGCTGGAGATCGGCTTCCAGCTCTACAACGAGATGCTGTCCGAAGCCGTGCGCTGCCTCAAGGCGGGCAAGGAGCCCGATCTGCTCGCGCCCCTGTCGGTCACCACCGACATCAACCTGCACGCCCCTGCCCTGCTGCCCGACGACTACTGCGGCGACGTGCACCTGCGCCTGTCGTTCTACAAGAAGCTGGCCACGGCTCGCACCAGCGACCAGATCGACGGCCTGCTCGAAGAGATCGTGGACCGCTTCGGCAAACTGCCACCACAGGCGCAGACCCTCATCGACGTGCACCGCCTGCGTGTGCTGAGCCAGCCCTATGGCGTGGTCAAGGTTGATGCCGCGCCCGGCGTCATCCACATCACCTTCAGGCCCCAGCCACCGGTGGAGCCGATGCGCATCATTGAGCTGATCCAGAAGAACAAGCACATCAAGCTGGCCGGCAACGAGAAGCTGCGCATCGAGCGCGAGCTGCCCGACCCCAAGGCGCGCGCGCAGATGGTGCGCGACGTGCTGCGCAGCCTGGGGCAGCCGCTGGCTACTGCCTGATTTTTTAATGAAAATGGCCTCTAGCGCTTATCCAACAAGCGCCAGTAGCTACCAAAAACATAGCAATTAAACCATGTGGCTGGAAGCCCTGATCATCCTCCTTGCCCTGGCTGGCGCCCTGGCCGCACGGCCCTGGCGCATGCTGGCCAGCCGCAAGCCCCTGGCGCACGAAACCCATGGCAGCGCGTCCGCACTGTGGACGCCGCTCTGCGCCACGCTGGTGTTCCTGCCCTGGATGTGGGCCCTGCCTACGCTGCACGCCATGCCGCTGCAACTGCAATGGTCGGGCGCCTGCATGGTGGTGCTGATGCTGGGCTGGCCCCTGGCCATTCCGGCGCTGGTGGCGGTGGGTGCCATCGCCTGCCTGTTGTCACCTGCCATGGGGTGGCCCGATGCGCTGGGGGCCATCGCCTGGCAAGGTGTGACGCCCGCCACCCTGGCGCTGATCCTCGGAGCCATGGTCCGGCGCTTTCTCGGAACCCATCTCTTTGTCTATGTGCTCGGCCGCGCCTTTCTGGGCACTGTGCTTTGCCTCTTTGCCTCGGGTGCCTTGTCGCAATGGAGCGGTCACCCGCTGCCTGGGGTGGGCGACGAGCTCTCCCTGGTCGCGCGCTGGCTTATGGCCTGGGGGGATGCGTTTGTCACCGGAATGCTCACCGCCATCTTCGTGGCCTTTCGGCCACAATGGCTGGCCACCTGGTCCGACCGGCTGTACCTGCACAAACCACCCGCATGACGCAGTTTGCGCTATTTTTTAGTTAAATTGGCCTCAAGCCCTTTATCTGCAAGCGCAAGCAGCTATCAAATTAAAAGTGATTTTATGCCCCAACCCATTCTTGATGCCGCCACACCCGACCAGCAAAAACTTGAAGTGCTGCGTCAACACTTTCCGCAAGCGGTGGAGGTGGATGCACAAGGCCATATCCGCATCAACGCCGCCGCGCTGCAACTGGCCATTGACCCCAGCAACCCCGCCGGCCTGCAAGTAGAAGAAGACGGCTACGAGCTGCGCTGGGTGGGAAAACGCGAGGCTTATCACAGCGCTTTTGTGCCGACGCAAAAAATCGTAGAACCCCGCCCCGATCAAAGCAAGCACTGGGACAGCACCGGCAACCTGCTGATCAAGGGCGACAACCTGGACGCCCTGCGCCTGCTGCGCCACAGCTACTTTGGCAAAGTAAAGCTGATTTACATCGACCCGCCTTACAACACGCAAAGCGACGGATTTATTTACCGCGACGACTTTTCGGCCAAACAAAGCGAAGTGCTGGCGCATTTGGGTTATACGGCAGAGAACATCGACTACATCAAGAACATTTACGGCGCGCGCACGCACAGCGGCTGGCTGTCCTTCATGTACCCGCGCCTGCTGCTGGCCAAAGATTTGCTGCGCGACGATGGCGTGATTTTTATCTCGATTGATGACAACGAGCAGGCGCAGCTCAAGCTGCTGTGTGATGAGGTGTTTGGGCAGGAGAATTTTGTATCCACTATGGTATGGGCCGCAGGTCGAAAAAATGATTCGCGTTTAATTTCTGTGTCACATGAATTCATTCTTTGCTATGCGAGCAACAAGGCCCACCTCATAGCGGAGAACATCGAATGGCTTCAGCTCAAGAAGGGGCTAAACGACATCTATGCTCAGCATGAAAAATTGAAACGTAGTTATGGAACAGATTACGTAGCAATGACGGCCGAATTGAAATCTTGGTACTCCGCGCTAGCAGACGGGCATCCGGCAAAAGCTCACAAGCACTACCGAAATATCGACAAACGCGGTATTTATTTTGCTGCAGATATATCCTGGCCCGGAGGAGGCGGGCCTAGATACGAGGTAACTCATCCAATAACGAAAAAACCAGTGAAGATTCCAGCGCGGGGTTGGACCACACCCGACCCAGAAAAAATGCAAACATGGATTACTGATGATCGTGTGCACTTCGGAGAAGACGAAACGACCGTACCCTGCCTGAAGGCCTATTTAAAAGATCAGGAGTATCAAGCGCCATACAGTGTCTTCTACCAAGATGGCCGCGCTGCGACTAAACGATTGCGAACGCTGATGGGTGCGAATTGCTTCGACTTCCCTAAGGATGAAACGGTACTGCAAGAGCTGATTGCCCTCATCGCATCCAAAGATGACATCGTTGTTGACTTTTTCGCCGGATCAGGAACAACCGCTCATGCTGTTATGGAGCAAAACGCCGCAGACGATGGTCAAAGACAGTTCATTCTGGTGCAAATTCCTCAGCTGATTGAAGGTAAGAAACAGAAGGATGCGTACAATTTCGTGACTGAGACACTGGGTAAGCCAGAAGCCACCATTTTCGAGATTACGGCGGAGCGTATTCGCCTAGCCGGTGCCAAGATAAGCGTAGATAAACCGGAGGTCGATACCGGCTTCCGCGTGTTTGAACTGGTGGACGACCCCGAAGCACTCATCCTCGGCAAAACCCTGCAGGCCGCCACCCAGGCCGACGTGCTAGCGCTACAGGTCAGCATTGCCACGCCCCAGCCCAGCCAATTGCCGCGCGTGCTCTATAACCTGCTGCTGGCCGAGAAACTGCCGCTCACCACGCCGGTGCGCACCGTCATCGACCAGCACCTGTACCTGGCGCACAACGTGGTGCTGGTGGTGCAGGCGCTGGCGATCGATACGCTGACCGACACCCTGCGCGCCTTGCAGGCCGAGGCTACGGCCCCCGCCTACCTGACGGTGTATGCGCCCTGGATTGCCGACGACAACTTCATGCTGGGCATCAAAACCGTGGCCGAGACGCTGGGCTTTTCCGCCGACAAACTGCGTCTGCGAGGCTGATGGCCATGAGCGCTTCCAGCCAATTCCAGTACACCACGCTGACACACCAAACCGAGGCGGTGCAGGCCATCGCCGACGTGTTTGCCAATGTGAACTTTTTTGCCCCCGCCACCGTGCAGGGCAACCCGGTGATGCAGCCCGCGCAAGCCGCCGCCACGCTGCGCGCCAACATCACCGCCATCCGCGCGCGCCAGCATGTTCAGGCAGACGAAGTGCAGGTAGCCACCACCGCCACGCCCGCGTTGGCGCTGGACGTGCTGATGGAAACCGGCACGGGCAAGACCTTCACCTTCATCGAGACGATGCACCGGCTGCACCAGGACAAAAAAATCGCCAAGTTCATCGTGCTGGTGCCGTCCAACGCGATTCGCCAGGGCACGCTGAAGAGCTTGCAGTCCACCGCCGAGCACTTCGGCAAGCAATACGGCCAGCACATCGGCGTTTACAACTATTCGGCCAAAACGGTGCAGGGCTTCATCCACGCGGCCAATGCGGGCATATCCGTGCTGGTGGCCACTTACCAATCGTTTGCCGGCGACAGCAAAGTCATCAACAAACGCGGGGTCGAAGCCAACCTGTTTGGCCGCGCCAAGAGCTTCATGGAGGCGCTGGCGGTGATTCGCCCGGTGCTCATCATTGACGAGCCGCACCGTTTTGAGGGCAAACAGACGCAGGAGTATTTGGCCAAGTTCAACCCACTGCTGACCATCCGCTTTGGCGCCACCTTCAAAAAAGACGCCTACACCAACCTGATTTACACGCTGGACAGCCTGGAGGCATTTCGCCAGCGGCTGGTGAAAAGCATCACCGTCGATACCGTGGGCGCGGGCGCCGATATGGCGCAGGTGCTGTGTTTCATGTCCAGCAGCGGCACCGGCAAAGAGCGCACAGCGCAGGTTAGTTACCAAACGCTGGCGGGCAAAAGCGCCACGGTGGCGTTGCAGGCCAAAGACAACCTGGGCGACCAAACCGGCATTGGCTTTCTGGATGGCCATGTGGTCGAGGCCGTCACGGCCAAAGAGGTGCGCTTTACCAACGATTTTGTGCTGGCGCTGGGCGAACCCGCGTCTTACGGCATGTTGGCCGAGCAAGTGCAGGCGCTGATCATTGGCCGCAGCATTGCCAACCACTTTGAGCGCGAAGAAGCACTGTTCAGGCGCGGCATCAAGGCGCTGAGTTTGTTTTTTATCGACGCCGTGGCCAAGTATTTGCCCGATGGCGAAAAGCCCGCCGTGATTCGCCAGGCATTTGAGGCACAGTACCGCGCGCAACTGTCGCAGGTGCTGCAAAAGCCCGATCTGCACCCCGACTACCGCGCGTATCTGGAGCGCAGCGCGCAAGACATTGGCCGCGTGCATAAAGGCTACTTTGCCCGTTCGCACAGCGAAAAGGGCGAAGAAGAAGCCATTGCGCTGATCCTGCGGGAAAAAGAAAAACTGCTGTCGTTTGACACCGATTTGCGCTTTATCTTCTCGATGTGGGCGCTGCAAGAGGGCTGGGACAACCCGAACATTTTTACCCTGTGCAAGCTGGCACCGAGCAATTCCAAAATCACCAAGCTGCAACAAATTGGCCGGGGCCTGCGCCTGGCGGTCAACCAGCGACTGGAGCGCGTTCAGTCGGAAGACCCGGCGTTTGCCCAGGTCAACGAGCTGGTGGTGGTAGTGCCCGCCAGCGAGGGAGATTTTGTCGAGGCCATTCAAAGCGAGATTGCCGCGCACAGCGTGCGCCGCGTAGCGCGGGTGTTTGACGATGCGGTGCTGGCCGAGTTTGGCGTGGCCCCCAGCACGCGCGTGGCCAACCGGGTGCTGGACGCGCTGGAAGCACTGGGCGTCATCGCGCTGGACGATGTGTCTGGCCAAGCCACCTTGCTGCTCGATCGCGCGACCTACCAGGCGCAGCGCGATAGCATTTTGGCCAAGCTCAAAACCATTGCAGGCATTCAGGAGCCCAACGCCGCCGCCATGCAGGCGTATCTGGATGCTTATTACGAGGGCTATGGCCAGGTCAAACGCAAGGGCGAGGAGCCCAAGCCCCAACTGCACATCCGCCCAGAGCAGTTCCAGCGTTTCAAGGCACTGTGGGACAACCTCAACCGCGAGGCGGTATTGCGCTACGAACTCGATAGCGAGGTGCTGGTGCAGAACATTCTGGCCAGTGTGGCGACGGATTTTCAAGTGCGGCCACTGACCATCAGCGTCGCCACCACCCAAGGCGTAGAGCAGCTGCACCAGGCACGCAGCACGCAGGGCAGCTACGAGGTGCTGCCGCAATCGCTGTACACGTTGGCCGAGTTTGTGCGCGAACTGGCCAACCAAACCAAGCTCAGCTACCACACCGTGGGCACGGTGCTGGCGCGCATGCCTGCCGAGCAGTTTGCACAAATCCGCCACAACGAAGGCCGCGCCCTCACGGCCCTGCGCGATGTGATGCTGGGTTGCATCTACGCCTTGCTGGTTAACAAAGTGGCCTACGAGCTGCGCGAAGTGCGCGCCAAAACCTCTTTGACCGACGACCAGGGACAGTTGCATGAGAGCATTGCCGCCTCGCTGTGTGGTGTGGAGATGCACGCCATTGGTAACCGCGAAGTGCAAGCGCGCTCGCTGTACGCCGAGGCGGTGATGCCGGTGGACAGCCAGATCGAGTGCGACACGGTAGATGAATCGCACCAGGCGCAGATCACGGTGTTTGCCAAGCTGCCCAAAATCAACATTCCCACGCCCATAGGCCACTACAACCCCGACTTTGGCTATGCCATTGCCCAGGACGGACAGGCACAAGCCTTGTATTTGGTGGTGGAAACCAAGGGCTACGCCAACGAAGGCGACATTCCACTGAAAGAAAAGCAAAAAATCGCCAGCGCCAAACGCTTCTTCCAGGCGCTGCAAAACTTGCCGCAGTTGCAGGCCCAGGGCGTCCACATCCGCTACCAGACCAAAATCAATGGCGAGTCGTTAGCGCAACTGATTTCTAGCATGAAATAAGCCTCCAGCGCACGCACAGCTTTCGCAAGCAGCTATCAAAAACTGAGTAAAAATCACCATGCAAATCACTGAATTCGCCCCCGGCCTTGTCGTGCAAAACCTTGCAAGCTCCTTGCGCTTGTCTGATTTCAAGCTCATCGCCTTCGACATGGACTCCACGCTCATCAACATCGAGTGCGTGGACGAGATCGCCGACGCCGCCGGCCGCAAGGCCGAGGTGGCCGCCATCACCGAGGCGGCCATGCAGGGCGTCATCACCGACTACAAGGAGAGCCTGCGCCAGCGCGTGGCGCTGCTGCGCGGCGTGCCCGTGGCCCACATGGACCAGGTGCTGCGCGAACGCATGCAGTACACCCCTGGCGCGCAGGCCCTGGTGGCGGCATGCCGCAGCGCGGGGCTCGCCACGCTGCTGGTGTCAGGAGGCTTCACCTACTTTGCCCGCCCGGTGCAGGCTGCGCTGGGCATCCAGTTCTCGCGCTCCAACCTGCTGGAAGTGGAGAACGGCCATCTCACCGGCCGCATGGTGGACCAGGACTGGGGCGACATCTGCGACGGCGCGGAAAAGCGCCGCACCCTGCTGGAGCTGGCCGCTCTCATGGGTATCTCCGCTTCGCAGACCATTGCCGTCGGCGATGGGGCCAACGACCTGCCCATGATGGAAGCAGCGGGCCTGTCGGTGGCCTACCGCGCAAAGCCCTCGGTGCGCGCCCAGGCCCAGGTCGCCATCAACTCCGGGGGGCTGGACCGCCTGCTGGAAGTGGTGCGGCCCTGAGCCCATTGGACCAGCCCACCGTGGAAAATCGGCCAGCAGCCAGCCTGCAGCAGCGCCTGATGGTGCGGCTGCGCCAGCAGTGGCGCTCGCATCTGGGCACGGTGCTGCTGGTGTTGGCCGTTTTCACGGGTGCCCACTTCTGGCAAACCCGCCATCTGCCGTCCGGGCCTGTTCCGGACATGCCGCTGCTGTTGAGCACCGGCGAATCAACCACCCTCAGTGCCTGGCGGGCCCGCCATCCCGGCCAGCCCGTGGCCCTGCATGTCTGGGCCGAGTGGTGTCCCATCTGCCGCGCCGAGGAGCACAACATCACGCGGCTGCAGGTCGACTGGCCCGTGCTCACGGTGGCCATGCAATCCGGAGGTGCGGCCCAGGTGCAGCGCGTACTGGACCAGCGCAGCCTGCCCTGGGCGACCGTGGTGGATGAATCAGGCGACCTGGCACGCCGCCTGGGTGTGCAGTCCGTTCCGGCCCTGCTGGTGCTGGACGCCCGGGGCCACCTGCGTGCGGCGTCCGTGGGCTACACCAGCGAGATCGGCATGCGCCTTCGGCTGCTATGGGCTCGTGCCCTGGGCCGAGCGCCCGCCTGAACGCGGGCTACGGCGTCCCGAGGGCGCGGGGCAACCCCGGCACCAGCGGCACATAGCCATCGCTCGACAGGGGCTGAGTGCCCGATGGTGGGGGTGCCATCAGATCTTCAAGGGTGAGGTTGTCCAGCACCGCAAAGAAGCTCTTCATGGCCTGGCCCAGCACGCTTTGCAGACGGCAGTGGCTGCTCAGCCGGCACTGGTTGTTGTCGGGATCGAAGCACTCGACCACGGTGAAATCGGTTTCCGTTGCACGGACCACCGCCCCGACATTGATCATTCGCGCCGGTTTCATCAGACGCATGCCGCCGCCCCGCCCACGCGTGGTCTCCAGCAACCCCATGGCAGAGAGTTCCTGGACGATTTTGGTCAGATGGCTGCGTGAAATGCCATAGCTGTCCGCCACCTCGCTGATGGTGACCGGTTGCTCACGCCCTTCACAGGCAGCGCAGTACATCAGTACCCGCAGAGTGAAGTCAGTCCATTGGGTGAGCCTCATAGAGCTTGTCCTAGATCAAGAAAAATAGGCATTCAAAATGCATTTTATTATATAAAATGTATAGATATTATGCACCTTTCCTAGGGTTTTCCCCATGAACACTCCTGTATTGCCCCCTGAAGTCGCTGCATCGACACTCAGCCCCAGCCAGACCATCGGACAGATCGCCGTTGAAATGCCCGGTGCCACGGCGGTGTTCCGCCGACTGAAACTCGATTTTTGCTGCGGCGGGCACCTCAGCCTGACCAGCGCCGTGGCCGAGAAGGGGCTGGACCTGGAGGCCGTCATGGCCGAGCTGTCGCAATTGCAGCGCAGCGATGCCGCGCCCGCGGCCTCCGACCCCGTGGCGCTGATCGACCATATCCTCTCGCGCTACCACGAAGTGCACCGCGCCCAACTGCCCGAACTCATTCGCATGGCGCACCGCGTTGAAAGCGTGCACCGCGCCAACCCCGACGTACCCGCCGGGTTGGGCGAACTGCTCGAATACATGCAGGCCGACCTGGTCTCGCACATGCAAAAGGAAGAAGGCATTCTGTTCCCCATGCTCAAGGCCGGTGGCAACCCCTTCGTGACCCAGCCCATCAATGTGATGCGTGCGGAGCATGTGAGCCACACTAATGTCATCGAGAAGCTCAACGCCCTGACGAACAACGCCACGCCCCCCATGGGTGCCTGCAACACCTGGCGCGCGCTCTACACAGGCATTGGTCAGCTCATCGAAGACCTGATGAACCACATTCACCTCGAAAACAACGTGCTGTTCCCCTACTACGAGGCCAAGGTGCGCCAGAATGCAGGCGGCTGCGGCGGCTCTGGGGGCTGCCAGTGCAGTTGAGCACAGGAACGGCGGCGCCCTGACGACGCTACCCCGAATGCCCGACAGCGCAAGCCGTCGGGCTTTTTTTTGGCCTGCAACCGGACAACACCATCCAGACAGACCCGTGGAAACCACATTGCACTGCCCCGTCTGCAAAGCCGATGCAACGCATCCCTTCCAGCGAATCGGCCCCCGCGACTACTGGCGCTGCGGGGTCTGCGCCGCCACGTTTCTCGACCCGGCACACCGGCCCGACCAGGCCACGGAGCAGGCCGAATACCACCTGCACCAGAACGACCCGGACGACACCGGTTACCGGGCCTTTCTCGCCCGCCTGGCCACCCCCCTGCTCGAACGCCTGCCCCCAGGATCGCACGGGCTGGACTATGGCTGCGGCCCCGGCCCCGCACTGGCCCACATGTTGCGCAATGCAGGGCACGCGGTGTCGCTCTACGATCCGCTGTTCTTCAACGACCCCGGCGCGCTGACCCAGCGGTACGGCTTCATCACCTGCACCGAAGTCGCGGAGCATTTCCATCACCCCGCCGAAGAATTTGCCCGGCTCGACCAGTTGCTGCGTCCGGGCGGCTGGCTGGGCATCATGACGACCTTCCAGACCCGGGACGAGGCCTTTGCCCGCTGGCATTACCGCCGCGACCCGACGCATGTGGTGTTCTACCGGGCCGAAACATTCCAGGTCATCGCACAGCGCCACGTATGGCAGTGCGAGATTCCCCGCGCCAACGTCGTCCTGATGCGCAAGCCCGGGTAAGTACCGGGCAGCAGCCTTCAGTCCCTCGGACGCAGAGGGTCGAGCAGGGCTGACAGGCCGTTGTGGTCGATCTCGTGCATGAGGGCCAGCAGCCGCCCCAGCTCGCCGCGCGGAAAGCCCTCGCGGGCAAACCAGTTGAGGTAATTGCCGGGCAGGTCGGCCAGCAGGCGGCCTTCGTACTTGCCAAAGGGCATGCGGGTTTCGACCAGCTTGCGCAGGTGCTCGGGGTTCATCGGCGTGGTTCCTTCATTCCTTTCCCAAATCATCTAGAGCCGCAGGCCGTGCTGCAGAACGACAGGGCGAAACAACGACGACACGGGTGATTTAGAAATGGAATCAGCCACCGGCCCGCTTGGCAGCATGGCCCTGTTTGCGCAGCCATTCGAGCACCTTGTCGGCATGGTCACCCTGCACCTCGATCACACCGTCCTTGACGGTGCCGCCACTGCCGCAAGCCGCCTTGAGCTGCTTGCCCAGTTGCGCCAGCGCCGCATCGTCCAGCGCCAGGCCGCGCACCAGCGTGACGGTCTTGCCGCCGCGCCCCTTGCTCTCGCGGGCCACGCGTGCAATGCCGTCACCGGCCGGACGCACCGGGGAGCTCTTGCAGGCACACTGCGCCACGGGTTGGCGGCAGGCTGGGCACATGCGGCCTGCATCGGTGGAATACACCAACCCGCCCAGACCGGACAGCGACTTCATGGCGCACCGCCCTCGCGCAGCAGCGGAAAGTTGAGCAGGCGCGTGGCAATCACCGTCTCGGCCAGAAAACACACCAGCGCCAGTAGAAACGATGCCACCCCGGCGAGGAACCCGCCCACCGCCATGCGGTTGGCCTGGAAGTCGGTGGTTTCGCCCAGGAACAGCAGGATGATGGTCAGCCCGATCAGAAAGGCGCAGAACGTCAGCAGGGCAATGCAGCCGTTGGCCAGCCGCCCGCGCATGCGCAACTGGCCCAGTTCCTTGTAGGCCTGCGCCACAAACTCGGGCTGCGTGCGGGCGCGCTCTTCCACCACACGCGCCCGGTCGATGATGCGGGCCAGACGCCCGGCCACCGCGCCGATCATGCCCGCCACAGCGGTGAGCAGAAACACGGGAGCCACCGCCAGCTGGATGCCGTGGGTGATGGCGGCGGAGTCAAGGGCAACGGCCATGGTCGGGTTCTTCCAGAAATGCAGGCCCCGGATTATGGGCCTGCGCCAGGCCCCTGGTGCCCGTGCCGCACAATGCCGGTTTGTTCCTCCTGCTTTGCGGCCCGCCCGCGCCTTTCATGCCCTTTGCCTCCCTCGGTCTTTCTCCTGCCCTCGTTGCCGCCGCCGGTGCGCTGGGCTTTCGCAGCCCCACCCCCATCCAGGCCGAGGCCATTCCGGCCATCCTGCGCGGCGCAGACCTGGTGGGACAGGCGCAGACCGGCTCAGGCAAAACCGCCGCTTTCGCCCTGCCGCTGCTGCAGCAGGTGCCGGGCATGCCTGCGCCCCGGCGCCCGCGCGCCCTGGTGCTGACCCCCACACGGGAACTGGCGGCCCAGGTGGGCGAGGTGCTGGGCAGCCTGGCGCGCCATCTGCCCCACGCCCCCCGCGTGGCCGTGGTGTTTGGCGGTGTCTCCATCAACCCGCAGATGATGGCGCTGCGCGGCGGTGCCGACGTGGTGGTGGCCACCCCGGGCCGCCTGCTCGACCTGGTGGAACACAACGCGCTGAGCCTGGCTGATGTGGGCCTGCTGGTCCTCGACGAAGCCGACCGCCTGCTCGACCTGGGTTTTGCCGAAGAACTGCAGCGCGTGCTGGCCCTGCTGCCGCGCCAGCGCCAGAACCTGCTGTTCTCGGCCACTTTCCCGCCCGGGGTGGAGCAACTGGTGCAGGGTTTGCTGCACGCGCCCGTGCGCGTGCAGGTGGCCGAGAGCGCCGCCAACACCCCCGACATCGCGCAGCGCGCCATCCAGGTCGATGCCGAGCGCCGCACCCAGTTGCTGCGCCATCTGGTGCAGGAGCAGCAATGGCCGCGCGTGCTGGTCTTTGTGGCCACGCAGTATGCGGCCGAGCATGTGGCCGAAAAACTCTACAAGGCCGGAATCTACGCCTCGCCGTTCCATGGCGGGCTGAGCCAGGGCGCGCGCAAGCAGGTGTTGCAGGAATTCAAGGACGAACGCTGGCAGGTGGTGGTAACCACCGACCTGGCGGCGCGCGGCATCGACATTGCGCAACTGCCCGCCGTGGTCAATTACGACCTCCCGCGCTCTGCCGTGGACCATGTGCACCGCATTGGCCGCACCGGGCGCGCGGGCGAAAGCGGTGTGGCCATCAGCTTCATCACCGCCGAGACCGAGGCCCATTTCCGGCTGATCGAAAAACGCCAGGGCCTCGCCGTGCCGCGCGAGCAGATCCCCGGCTTCGAGCCCACGCAAAGCCCGCCCGAAGCCACGGCACCCGGCACCGGGGGCATCAAGGGCAAGCGCCCCAGCAAAAAAGACAAACTGCGCGCTGCGGCAGCAGCCCTGCTGCCGCCGTCGGACTGACTTTGCTGGCGTGGCTTCTGCCCACGCATGGCATTCCCTAAACCGGGCCGTGGTGCCACAATGGGTTACAACACAGGTAGCCCTTGCCCATGCTTACCGATCCCGAATTACTGAGCGCCCTGCCCGTGGCCGTACTGGTCACCCAGCAAGGGGTGATCCGCGTCGTCAACGAGGCCAGTGTGGCCCTGCTCGAAGCCGACGGCCCCGAGCAAGTGATTGGCAGGCCCCCATCGGATTTCGTCCACACGCTCGACAAACTGCGCTCCAGCAACCGCATCCACCAGGCCAGCGCGCCAGAGCATGCAGGCCAGGCCAATAAACCGTCTGAATTCCGCATCCGCACCTGCCAGGGCAACCTGAAGATGGTACTGATCTCCACCACGGCCATTGCCCTGAATGGCGCGCCCGCCCTGCTGATGTGCGGCATGGACATGACGCACCAGAACGAGATCCAGGAACAGCTGCGCGAGAGCGAGCAGACGTTCCGCCGCCTGTTCGAGAGCATGCAGGACGTGTACTACCGCACCAACGCCCAGGGCGTGGTGCAGCACGTGGGGCCCGGCGTGCGCCGCGTGCTGGGTTACGAGCCGCACGAGATCGAGGGCCGCACAGCCGAGTCGTACTACCCGCAAAGCTCCGACCGCGACGCCTTCAAGGCCGCCATCATGGAAAAGGGCGAGGTGTCCGACTTCCCGGGCCAGATGGTGCGCAAAGACGGCACCGTGATCGACATCTCCATCAGCAGCCACGCGCTGTTCGACCACAACGGCAACTTTGCGGGCGTGGAGGGCATCTACCGCGACGTCACCCAGCGCAAGAACCTGGAACGCGAACTGCATCGCCTGGCCACCACCGACATGCTCACCGGCATGGCCAACCGGCGGGCCTTTCTGGAACTGGCCGAATCCACCTACCAGCGCGCACGCGCCCAGAATGAGCCGCTGACCCTGCTGATGCTCGACCTGGACCATTTCAAAAGCATCAACGACCGCTTCGGTCACCTGGAGGGCGACCGGGTGCTGGTCGAGTTTGCCCGCACCATCAAAACCCATCTGCGCGCCAGCGACACCGTGGGGCGCCTGGGCGGCGAAGAATTCGGCCTGCTGCTGCCGCTGACCAGCCCGCCCGAAGGCGCCGACGTGGCTGCGCGCATGCTCGACGCCATCCGGGCGCTGGAGCTGACCGATTCCACCGGCCAGAGCTACCGCATCACCACCAGCATGGGGCTGGGCGCCCTGCACCCCTCGGACCGCAGCCTGCGTGACCTGCTCGACCGCGCCGATCAGGCCCTGTACCTGGCCAAGCACCGGGGCCGCAACCAGCTCGCCACAATCTGCGCCGCAGACGCGTAAGGACATGCGCCCTGCGGGGTATGCCGCAGAATGCGCCCATGCACACCCACCACCCCATTCCAGGCAAGGAGCAGATTGCGCTGCTTGAACCGTTCGACCGCCTGGGCCTGGACCGCATCCACCAGGTCACGACGGGCGCCCAGGCCGAACGCGCGTGTGCCGCACTCGCCGACACGGGCTTCTGGGGCTTCGACACCGAATCCCGGCCCACCTTCGCCAAGGGGCAGGAATCCGAGGGACCGCACACCGTCCAGCTTGCCACCCTGGACGCCGCCTGGGTCTTCCAGCTGCACGACCCCGACTGCAGCGACCTCGTGGCCGAACTGCTGACCCGGCCCGGCGTGGTCAAGGCCGGCTTCGGCCTGGGCGACGACCGCAAGCGCATCCAGCACAAGCTGGGCGTGGAGCCCGCCGATGTGCTGGAACTCAACACCGTGCTGCGCCAGCGCGGCTACCGCAAGGACATGGGTGTGAAAGCCGCCGTGGCCGTGCTGTTCAATCGCCGCTTCATCAAGTCGAAAAAAGCGGCCACATCCAACTGGGCCAACCTGCGCCTGACCGAGTCGCAACTGGTGTACGCCGCCAACGACGCCTATGCCGCAGCGCGCGTCTTCCACGCGCTGCGGCTGGACAGGTGAGACAGAACGCCCCCGTGCGGCACTTCAGATGTGCTATTGAATCAATAGCTGCCAGCGCATGTATTCATTGAATTTCAGATACAAAATATCCTGAAACTCAATAAATAAAAGCGCTACTAGCTCCTATTTTTGATGTTTCCTCGGCAAAATCAGAGCGCCTGTGCCAGGCGCCCCACGCCCTCGCGGATCTTCTCCACATCGGCAGTGGCGAACGACAGGCGCAGCGTGGCAGCGTCCGGGTTGGCGCAGAAGAACGGCGTGCCGGGCACAAAGGCCACGCCCTTGTCGATGGCGTTCTTGGCAAATACGTTGCCGTCTGCCACCTTGCCACCCGCGCCCGTGAGGCGTGCCCACACGAACAATCCGCCCTGCGGCTGCACGAACTCGATGGCGTCGCCCAGCTCCTGGCGCAGCGCGTCGCCCATGGCCTGGGCGCGCTCGGCGTACACCGTGCGCACATGGGCCAGCGTGCCGGGCATGCGGCCAGCCTTGAGGTACTGCGCTGCCGTGGCCTGGGCAAAGGTGCTGGTGTGCGCGTCGCTGAACTGCTTGCACATGGTGGCCTTGGCCAGCAGGTCGGCCGGGGCGATCATCCAGCCCACGCGCAGGCCGGGCGAGAGCACCTTGCTCAGGCTGCCACAGTGCACCAGCAACTCACGGCTGCCCGGCACCGTGGCCGAGAGCGCCAGCAGGCTGGGTGGAGGAGCCTCGCCAAAGTACAGGTCGCCATAGGGGTCGTCTTCGACAATCACGGTCTGGTACTTCACGGCCAGTTCCAGCACCTTCTTGCGGCGCTCCAGGCTCAACATGGCGCCGCTGGGGTTGCCGAAGGTGGGGATCAGGTACACAAACTTGGGGCGATGTTCGACGATCAGTTTTTCCAGCGCGTCGGTCTGCACGCCCTGGCCATCAATGGGTGCACTGACGAGGTCGGCGCCGTAGAGGCGGAAACACTGGATCGTGGCCAGGAAGGTCGGGCCTTCCACAATCACCTTGTCGCCGGGGCTGACCAGCGTCTTGCCCAGCAGGTCCAGCGCCTGCTGGCTGCCGGTGGTGACGATCAGGTTCTCGGGCGCCACGCCCTGGGCGCCCTTGCTGGCCATGAACGCACTGAGCTGCTCGCGCAGCGGCTGGTAGCCCTCGGTGGCGCCGTACTGCAGCGCGGCGCCGGGCTCCTGGTCCAGGGCGGCATTGCTGGCCGCGCGGATGCCGTCCACGTCGAACATGGCGCTGTCGGGGAAGCCCCCGGCAAAGCTGATGATGCCGGGCTTGCCCAGCAGCTTGAAAAGCTCACGGATGGCGGAGGTTTCGACGTTGTTCAGGCGATCGGCAAATTGCATGGCGTGGACGGAGGTGGGTTGGCGAAGAATCCCGCATTGTCGCCAATTGGCGCGCAGTTTTCCTGCGGCTTACACTGATCGCCCGCATTCCCTGGGACAAATCCATGCACCTCGAAATCCGCCAGCTTCCCCCTATGCGCCTGGCCTGCATGCGCCACACCGGCCCCTATAGCCACCCGGGGCTGACCGAACTCTGGGAACGCTTCGGCCAATGGTGCGCCCGGCACCGCCTGAGCGAGCCACGCCCCCGGTTCTATGGCATCAGCCACGACAACCCCGCCTGCACGCCACCCGAGCAATGCCGCTACGACGCCTGCGTGCAGATCGGCCTGGGCATGCGCGTCGGCACCGAGGCACAGGTGCTGGACTTCGCGGGGGGCGACTACGCCTGCATGCACTTCGTCGGCACCGGCCCCGAGGTGGGCGCCGCCTGGGCAGGCATGCACGCCGAGGGCCGCATCCCCCCCGGCTGGACGCCGATGGACCGGCCCGCGCTGGAAATCTACGACACGGACTTTGCCGTGGACCCGGTCACGGGGCGCTTTCCGTGCTGGCTGTGCGTGCCGGTGCAGCGGAAATGACCGCCGCACCCTCGCACCTACACTGCACGCCATGAAAACCGCGCAGATCGAACCCTTCTTCGCCACCCTCAAGGCCGCCAACCCGCTGCCCAACACCGAACTCGAATACACCAGCGTGTTCGAACTGCTGGCCGCCGTGCTGCTCTCGGCCCAGGCCACCGACGTGGGCGTGAACAAGGCCACGCGCAGGCTGTTCCCGGTGGCGAACACGCCGCAGGCCATCCTCGGCCTGGGCCTCGACGGCCTGGAGGGCTACATCAAGACCATCGGCCTGTACCGCAGCAAGGCGCGGCACCTGATGGAAACCTGCCGCATCCTGGTAGAGCAGCATGGCGGCGAGGTACCGCGCACGCGCGAGGCGCTCGAAGCCTTGCCCGGCGTGGGCCGCAAAACGGCCAACGTGGTGCTCAACGTGGCGTTTGGCCAGCCCACCATGGCGGTGGACACGCACATCTTCCGCGTCAGCAACCGCACCGGCCTGGCGCCCGGCAAGAACCCGCTGGCGGTGGAACAGCAGTTGCTCAAGCGCGTGCCCGCCGCCTATGCGGTGGACTCGCACCACTGGCTCATTTTGCTGGGCCGCTACGTGTGCCAGGCGCGCAAGCCGCGCTGCTGGGAATGCGCCGTGGCGCCGTACTGCGACTACGCACCCAAGACCCCGGCACCTTGAGCGGATAAACACCGCACCACCACCCCGGCGCGCACGGCATGGGCACAATACCGCCCTTTTTGCCCCCACCGAAAGAGGTCACACCATGCCCGCACTCCATTTTGTCCAGCAAGGCCAGGGGCCTGTCATCGTACTGAGCCACGCCCTGGGCTGCGACCTGCAGATGTGGGATGGCGTGGCCGCCGCCCTGCAGGACCGCTACACCGTGCTGCGCTACGACCACCGGGGCCACGGCCAGTCGCCCGCCACCGGCGGTGCCTTCACCATGGACGACCTGGCCGACGATGCGGCGGAACTCATCCGCCAGCACGCCGCAGGCCCGGTGCACTTCGTCGGCCTGTCGATGGGCGGCATGACCGCGCAGGCGCTGGCCGCACGCCACCCCGGTCTGGTGCGCAGCATCACCATCGCCAACTCGGCCTGCCACTACGATGACGCGGCCAAAACCGGCTGGGCCGCGCGCGTGAGCACCGTGCGGGCACAGGGCCTGGAAAGCATCGCCGACGGCGCCCTGCAGCGCTGGTTCACCCCTGAATTCCGCGCCGACGCGCACGGCGGCAGCGCGCGGGTGGCCGCCCTGCGCGCAGTGCTGGTGGGCACTGCCCCCGCGCCCTACGCCGCCGCCTGCGAAGCCGTGGCCGGCATCGACCTGGCTGCTGGCAACGGTCGCATCACCTGCCCGGCGCTGGTGATTGCCGGCACGCGCGACGAGGCCACGCCGCCCGCCATGTCCGAAGCCATCGCACGCTCGATTGCCGGTGCCGAACTGGCCTCGCTGGATGCCGCCCACCTGAGCGCGGTGGAGCAGCCGCAGGCCTTTGCCGACACCGTCGCACGGTTTCTGCAACGCCCCTGAATGCTCCTGAAAATATAGCTGCTTGCGCATGCTGCACAAGTGCTGCAGCTTGATTTGACCTACAAATTGCCGTCACCGGGGCGCAGCGGCCGGCAGGTGGTCGGCCGGCCGCAGCAGCGCCGCAAACTCCAGCGCGGCCTTTGAACGCCCGGCGCCGCGCCGCCACAAAATGCCTGCATGGCGCAGCATCTGCGGCGAATGCAACTGCACGGCGTGCATGTCGGGGGCCTGGAGTGCGGCGCGCTCGGGCACGATGCACGCCAGGTCGCCCCAGCGGCACACCTCGATCAGGCCTTCGACCGACTCCATCTCCACCCGCACCAGCGGCACCACGTCGGCCTGCCGCAGGCTGTCGTCGATCAGGCGGCGCGTGGCAAAGGCGCGCGGCAGCATGGCCAGCGGCACCTGTGCCAGCGCCTTGAGCGCCAGCCTGCGCCGCCCGGCCAGGGGATGGTTGCGGTTCACCACCAGCTGCAGGTGCTCGGCAAACAGCGGCTCGGTCTCGATGTCCTCGCGCTCGGTGGGATAGAACGCAATACCCACGTCCAGCCGCCCCTCGACCAGCAGCTCCTCGATGGGGCCGGCGCGCAGATCACGCACCACCACATTGACCCGCGGATAGGCACTGCTGAACGCCGCCACCGTGGCGGGCACCAGCGTGTGCAGAAAAGTCGGGATGACGCCCACCGTCAGGGTGCCCGACTGCAGCCCCGCCATGTCGGCCAGCGCCATGCGGCCAGCTTCGATTTCCTGCAGCGCGCGCGCCGCGTACACGCGGAACGCCGCCCCCGCCTGCGACAGCTTGAGGCCCCGTCCGAGGCGGTCAAACAGCGGGCTTCCCAGCTCGTCTTCGAGCTGGCGCAGGCCGTGCGACAGGGTCGATTGCGTGACAAACAGGTTTTGCGCCGACTGCGTGAGGTGCTGCGTTTCGGCAATGTCCAGAAAGTAGCGCAACTGGCGGATTTCCATGGCGGCGGACCTTCAATCGTTCGATGAAATCGAATGATAAATGGCAAATAAATCATTGGAACGTCATACGGATTAAATCTAACCTTGCCTTTCTTCTGGTGCCCCGAGGGGCCAGCGTGACTCCCCGAACCGACAAAAAAGGTACACAGCGATGCCCAGCCGCTTCACCATCGAACGCATGCAGGCGCGGATTCTGGACATTCCCACCATCCGCCCGCACAAACTCTCGTTTGGCTCCATCAGCCGCCAGAGCCCGGTCATCGTGCAGGTGTGGCTCAAGGACGGCGCCAGCGGCTTCGGTGAGGCCGCCACCATCGGCGGCCCCTCGTGGAACGAAGAATCGCCCGAGAGCATCCTGCACGCCATCGACCACTACCTGGCACCCGCCCTCATCGGCCAGGACGCGGGCGGCTTCGAGGCTGCGCTGGCGCGCATGGACAAGGCCTGCAAGGGCAACGCCTTTGCCAAGAGCGCGGTGGAGATGGCGCTGATCGACGCCGTGGCCCGCACGCTGGGCCTGCCCGCCTGGCAGCTGCTGGGCGGCAAAGTGCACCAGAGCCTGCCCCTGGCCTGGACGCTGGCCAGCGGCGACGTGGAGCGTGATCTGGAGGAAGCCCACCTGCGCCTGGAGCAAAAGCGCCACCACATCTTCAAGATGAAAATCGGTGCGCGCGCGCCGCAGGACGACGTGGCCCATGTCACGCAGATCGCGCGCGGCCTGCAGGGCAAGGCCACGCTCACCGTCGATGTGAACCAGGCCTGGAACGGCAACACCGCGCGCCGCTACCTGCCCCAGCTGGTCGAGGCTGGCGTGACGCTGATCGAGCAGCCCGTGGCGCAGTGGAATGTGGAAGCGCTCAAGCACCTCACCGCCACGCTGGATGGCGCGCTCATCATGGCCGACGAAACCGTCTGCACGCCGCAGGACGCCATGATGCTGGCACGCGAAAAAGCCAGCCATGTGTTCTCGCTCAAGGTGGCCAAGCACGGCGGGCTGGTGCGCACGCGCAAGGTAGCCGCCATTGCCGAGGCCGCCGACATCGGCTGGTACGGCGGCACCATGCTGGAGACATCGCTGGGCAGTGCCGCATCGGCGCACGTGTTTGCCACACTGGGCAGCGCGCACCACGGCTGCGAGCTGTTCGGCCCGCAGCTGCTGGTGGACGACATCGTCGAGCGCCCGATGCCGATTGTCGATTTCGAGCTGCAACTGCCCGACGGCCCGGGCTTTGGCATCGAGGTTTCGCTCGCCCAGCTCGACCGCTTTGACCGCGCCCGCCAGGGCCTCACCACCGTGCATTTCGATATGGCTGCACACACCCCCACCCCGGTTTAAGGAGACCCCCAATGCTGTTTCTGGTACGTATGGACGTGAACATTCCGCGCGACCTGCCCGTGGAAGAAGCCAACGAGATCAAAACGCGCGAGAAGGCCTATTCACAAGACCTGCAGCGCGACGGCCGCTGGAAGAGCCTCTGGCGCGTGGTGGGCGAATACGCCAACTACAGCATCTTCGATGTGGCATCCAACGACGAACTGCACCAGCTGCTGCAAGGCCTGCCGCTGTTCCCGTTCATGAAAATCAGCGTGACGCCCCTGGCCACGCACCCCTCGGCCCTCTGAGCCTTCCCCCCCACCCATAACGAGAGACACACCATGATGACGAAACGACAGACACTGGCCCTGCTGGCCTCCGGCCTGGCCCTGGCCGCCCTGCCCGCGGCCCACGCCCAGGCCCCTGCGGCCAGCTGGCCCAACAAGCCCATCCGCTGGGTGGTGCCCTTCCCGCCGGGCGGTGCCATGGACGCCATCGCCCGCACGCTGGGCGAAAAGGCCGGCAAAACGCTGGGCCAGCCCTTCGTCATCGAGAACAAGCCCGGCGCGGGCGGCAACATCGGTGCCGACTTCGTGGCCAAGCAGCCCGGTGACGGCTACACGATGATGATCACCTCCATCGGCATGGCCACCAACAAGCCGCTGTACGGCAAGCTCAGCTACGATCCCATCAAGGACTTTGCCCCGGTGAGCCTGCTGGCCGTGGTGCCCAACGTGCTGGTGACCAACGCCACCCAACCCGACGTGAAAACCGCCAAGGATGTGATCGCCGCCGCCCGCAAGGCCCCCGGCAATCTCACCTACGCCTCGGCCGGCAACGGCACCTCCATCCACCTGGCGGGCGAAGTGTTCACCTCGCTGGCCCAGGTCGAAATGCTGCACATCCCCTACAAGGGTAGCGGCCCGGCCGTGTCCGACCTGCTGGGCGGCCAGATCAACTACATGTTCGACAGCATCACCTCGGCACGCCCGCACATCGAGTCGGGCAAGCTGCGCGCGCTGGGCGTGACCACGGCCAAGCGCTCCAGCACCCTGCCCAACGTGCCCACGCTGGCCGAAGCCGGCCTGCCCGGCTACGAGGTGTCGCCCTGGTTTGCCGTGTTCATGCCCGCCACCACGCCCAAGGCCATCGTCCACAAGCTCAACGCCGCCCTGCTGGACGCGATGAAAGACCCCGACGTGGTCAAGCGCTTTGAAACCATCGGCGCCGAACCCGTGGGCTCTTCGCCCGAAGAGATGGCGCAGCACCTGGCGCGCGAGTCCGAGCGCTGGACCAAGCTGATCACCGAGCGCGGCATCAAGCTCGACTGAACCTTTCCCCCACCCTGCCCGGAGACACCCATGGCCGAACTCACCAAAGAACAACTGCTCGAACGGGTCAACACCCGGAAAACCGCTGAAGGCAACGCCCGCGTGCGCGCCATCACCCAGCGCATCGTGACCGACCTGTTCCACACCATCGACGCGCTGGACGTGACACCCGACGAGTTCTGGAAGTCCATCGAATGGCTCACCCGCATGGGCCAGACCGGCCAGCTCGGCCTGCTCACGGCGGGCCTGGGGTTCGACCGCCTGCTCGACATCCGCCAGGACGAGGCCGACCAGAAAGCCGGCCGCACCGGCGGCACACCGCGCGCCATCGAAGGCCCGCTGTTCGTGGCCGGTGCGCCGCTCTCCCAGGGTGAAGTGCGCCTGGACGAAGGCGAACCCAAGGGCGAGGTGTTCGTCATGGAAGGCCAGGTGCTCGACCTCGACGGCAAGCCCGTCGCCCACGCGCTGATCGACGTGTGGCACGCCAACGAACAAGGCGGCTACTCGCACTTCTTCCCCGGCATGAAGCCCTACGAACTGCGCCGCCGCATCGAAGCCGACGCCCAGGGCCGCTACCGCCTCCGCAGCTACCTGCCGCCCGGCTATGCCATTCCGCCGGACAGCCCGATATCCGAGCTGTTCACCGCCCTGGGCCGCCACGGCAACCGCCCCGCGCACATCCACTTCCTGGTGGTGGCGCCGGGCCTGCGCACGCTGACAACGCAGGTCAACATTCCGGGCGACACCTACATCGACGACGACTTCGCCTTCGCCACACGCGATGGCCTGATCGTCGACATCGAAAAAAACGTGGCCCCGGCGGGCTACGAATCGCTCGGCATCACCCTGCCGTTCACGCGTTCACGCTTCAACTTCGTATTGCAACAGGCCGTGAACGAAGACGAAGCCCTGCCGTTGACCCGCATGCAACGCGTGGCGGGCTGATACCCATCGCCCCTGGCAGCGCTCCCCGCTGCCCCACAGCCGCCTTCCCGCGAAGGCGGCTTTTTTTGCTCCAGGCGCGATGAATCAAGGAACCCAAAGCGCCTGAATCCATAGCGTTCCAGGCCCAAAAGGCCACGACGCTCGGGTGCTGCGCAGCCCAGAGGCCCCTGCAAATCCCACGAGCGGCATTGCCGGGCGGTCATGGCTATACTGAATCGCACTGCTCTCACACAGCGCCGCCACACGCCCAATGACCCAGCTTGACCCGCGCTCACTGATCGCCATGGCAGGCCTCATGGCGGCCCTGATGGCCATGGTGCTGCTGATGATGCGGCGCTACTACCCGCCCAGCATCCTGGGCATCGGCTACTGGGCCAGCGCCCCGCTGCTGTGGCTGCTGGCCTCGGCACTGTTCAGCACACGGGGCCTGCTGCCCGACCTGCTGACCCTGGTGCTGGCCAACGAACTGCTGTTCATCGGCTCCACCATCTACTACATCGGCTGCCGGCGCTTTCTCGGCCACACCAACGGCTGGCGCCCGTGGGCCGCCGTGGTGGTGCTCACCACGCTGGCGCTCACCTGGCTCACCTACGGCCAGCCCCACTACGCAGCGCGCCTGGTGATGTTCACCGTGATGATGATCAGCATCTACGCCGCCAACCTGCGCTTTCTGCTGCGCCATGGTGGCAACCGCTTCCCCGTGCGGCTGGTGGAGGCGGTGATGGTCCTGCACATCGCCGCCCTGGTCTTGCGGCTGGGCTCGGCACTCACCGGCCAGGCGGGTACCGACCTGATGGAACCCTCGCTCTACCAGACGCTCCACGTCGGCGCCTACGTGCTGGCCGTGCTGCTGCTGTCCATCGGCGCAGTGCTCATGGCCACCGACAGGCTGACCACCGAACTGCAGCACCTGGCCACGCACGACACGCTCACGCAGTCCCTCAACCGCCGTGCCCTGCTGGAACACTGCGAGGACGAACTGGCGCGCTGCCAGCGCTCGGGCAAAGGCCCGGCCCTCATGATGCTGGACCTCGACCACTTCAAGACCGTGAACGACACCCTGGGCCACCAGCATGGCGACGCCGTGCTCGTCCACTTCGTCGAGCACACCCAGGCCGTGCTGCGCCGCGCCGACCGCCTGGGTCGCTACGGCGGTGAAGAATTTCTGGTGCTGCTGCCCGAAACCAGCGCCCAGGATGCCCAGGCCGTGGCCCAGCGCATCCATGCAGCCGCCACCTCGGGCCACACACTGGACTGCCAGCTCAGCATCGGCCTGACCACCTGGCAAGGCCCCGGCGACACGCTGGACGCCATGCTGGCCCGCGCCGACAAGGCGCTCTACCAGGCCAAGGCGCAGGGGCGCAACCAGACCTGCACGGCCTGAGAGCAGGCCCACAGGCCAAAAGTCACAAGCTGCTTGCAAAAAAATACTGTATGCATTTACAGTAATGTGGTGCGACTCGCGCACGTCCACCCCACACAGGAGCCACCCCATGCTTGACCACATGACCTTCCGCGTCACCGACATCCAGCGCGCCAAGGCGTTCTACAGCGCAACCCTTGCGCCCCTGGGCTACAGCGTTTGCCTTGAAGGCAACTACGGCATGAACGTCCTCGGCTTCGCCTACCCCGACCCCGCCGAACCCGACGGCAAAAAGGCCGACGTCTGGTTCATCGACGGCCCCTCCCCCTACGGCGGCCCACCGGCCACCACCGGTTGCCACCTGGCCTGGAAGGCCCAGACCCGCGCCCAGGTGGACGCCTTTTATGCTGCCGCCATCGCCGCCGGCGGCACGGACAACGGCGCCCCCGGCCTACGCCCCGAGTACCACGCGCACTACTATGGCGCCTTCGTCATCGACCCCGAGGGCAACAATATCGAGGCGGTGTGCCATTTGCCGGGGTAAGCGGGGCATGGTGCTTCGGCGGCAATGGGCTGAGAGATTTCGATTCAAATTGACCCGTAGCAGATGCCCTCATTGCGCTGGAAGCTATTGATTTCATAGCTACTAACGCATTTCATTTCCGTAGTCAGTGGCCTCCGACGCGTTTGGTGCCACTCAGCACGCAATAGCAAGGACTGAGCTGGGCATGGAGGTCTGCAAGCGACCCGGAGCCGCCGTTGAGAAGCGCCACCAGGAAGCTGCCATTGATTTGCTGCCCGCTGGCTCACCGTCCCAAACGTGCTGTTGGAAATCCCGGTCTCTGCCTACTGGCAAGCTATAGTTTGCCGAGTTGACGCG
>C687J35021_10000582_pt1 | contig 28590 bp, 36 predicted proteins | sample RifCSPhighO2_12_FD_35021 | JGI IMG/M metagenome (IMG submission 35021) | reverse complement strand
AAAAAAGTCAACGAGCTCAGGCGAAGTTGATACTGAGGCCAGCGGGCCGAATGTGAAAAAGAAANCAGTTGTAAAAAAGACAACTCCAAAAAAAGTAGCTGCGAAAACAGTTGCAAAAGTTACAACTCCAAAAGTTGCCAAAGCTCCTGTAAAGACAACGGTGAAAGTTCCGGCAAAAGCAGATGTCATTTCAAAACTCCGAATTCGGGTCAGGGCTTATGAATACAAGATTCTGGATTTGTCTGTAAAGCAGATAATAGACACAGCTCTACGCTATGACGCAACTGTTCAAGGGCCCATTCCACTTCCAACAGAAATAAAAAAATACACAGTAAATCGCTCGGCTTTCGTCTACAAAAACGCTCGTGAGCAGTTTGAAATGCGAATCCACAAACGACTTATTGATATTTTAAATCCTACACCTAAAATAATGGAGGCACTGACCAATATGTCCCTGCCGAGTGGCGTCAACATCGACGTAAAAATAATCTAAAACGACGAACACCCGAGATTCTCTCAAGTGTTTTAGTTTTTCCATGCAGATAGGATCCTCTGCTTCTCTCTTTCAATCAAATACATGACAAGAATCATGATACAAGCAGAAAGAAAGTAGGTAAATCCTGCAAAGAGCGCTTCACGTCCAAAGTTGTAGAAAGCGCCAATCACAGAGAAGATTACCTGGGTCCAGAATCTGTTGCGAGGGATTTTCGCTAAGTCAACGCTCTTCCGGGCCGTACTGACGAGGCACAAAAGAACTACTAAGAACCAAACAAGTGCCGGGCCAAAATCAAATGGGTTGATGGGCATCACACTTCTCCAGTATTAAGATAATTGATTGTAGCTTCCATGTCAAACGATACTTGATCCTGTAGTAGATTTTGGCATTACAAGGATTACCTTGCGTGGGAAGCACAATGCCAAAATTCACTATGGGGTTGAATAAAAAAGGGATATCTGCTAGTATAGCCGAATCGTCAAAAGCGTTTTTAAGAGTGACTAGCGAAGGGCAATGTTGGGGGGATCTTTCTCATTACTGTCCGAAAACCGTCATCAAATTTATTTTAGTTTTAGCGCATTTCGTTGTTGCAGTTCAGTTTTATTCGTTCACCTTATTATCTATAAGGCTCACTCATAAAACTTCCTGCGCCTAGAACTGCATCTAAAACTAAAAAAATTAAAAACATGAAATTTATACTAGGAACAAAAATCAATATGACCCAAATCTTTGACGACAAGGGTCTAGTCCATCCAGTCACTCTACTAAAAGCAGGGCCTGTTGTTGTTACCGCTGTAAAAACTGTAGCGACAGATGGTTACGATGCTGTTCAAGTTGGTTTCGGCAAGCGTGCAGAGAAAAATCTAACCAGGGCTGTACGAGGACAAATGAAAGGAGGTAACTATATATATTTGAAAGAATTTCGAGTAGAGAATACACAGGGGAACCCTGTGTATAAGGAGGGAGATGTGATAGACCTATCTAATTTCAAAGTAGGCGATGTTGTAACAGTTTCCGGAACTTCAAAAGGAAAAGGTTTCCAAGGGGTGGTAAAAAGACACGGATTTAAAGGAGGCCCACGATCCCACGGTCAAAAACATTCGGAACACGAACCGGGTTCTATCGGTGGAGGAGGACGCGATGGTGGTCGTGTAGCAAAGGGCAAAAGAATGGCCGGACGAATGGGCGGCAACAGAATCACCTCAAAAGGTTTGACTGTTGTCAGTGTAAAACCAGAAACAAACGAAATTTTTATACGAGGAGCGGTTCCTGGAAGACGAGGAACGTTGGTGGAAGTCAAAAGTCTATAAAGTCATAAAGTCTGTAAAGTAAAATACATGGAAAAAGAAAAAGTAAAAAAGAATACAAAAAAAGTTAAGACAAAAACTCCCGTTCCCTTAGAAACTACAATTTACAATATTAAAGGAAAAGAAGCGGGAAAAATTTTACTTCCGGAAAGAGTTTTTGGTCTCAAGTGGAATTCTGATTTGGTCCACCAAGTGGTTACTTCCATGGAATCATCTGCTCGCACAAACGTAGCTCACACCAAAAACCGAGGGGATGTTTCCGGAGGTGGTAAAAAACCATGGCAACAGAAGGGAACTGGTCGTGCTCGACACGGTTCTATACGTTCACCTTTATGGATTGGTGGAGGAGTGACTCATGGTCCAAGAAAGGATAAAGATTACTCACGAAAAGTTAATAGGAAAATGAAGGCAAAGGCGCTTTACACTATTCTTTCTGAAAAGTACAAAAAAGGAGAAATTTTATTTGTTGATGATTTATCTTTACGAGTTATTAAGACAAAAGAAGCAAGAAATACACTTGACTCACTTTCAAAAATTTCTGGATTCAATGATTTACTTTCAAAGCGAAAAAATTCTGCCTTTATCGCTCTTGACTATAAGGATGTTACGACAGAAAAAAGTTTTAGAAATATGGGCAATCTTTTAGTAGATGAAATCAGAAATGTCAGTCCATTAGATTTGATGAAATACAAATATGTCGTTATTTCAAATCCAGAGAAAGGTTTACCTCAAATTTCTGAAAAACTCTTAAAATAATATGACAAATTTATCAAACATTTTAATAAAGCCTCATATTACAGAAAAAGCTACAGTTTCTGCTGAAAAATCTGTGTACGTTTTTAAAATTGATCCAAAAGCAACAAAAAGAGATGTAGAAAAAGCTTTCAAGGAAAAATACAAAGTTTCTCCTCTGAAAGTTAGCACAGTCACTATTCCGGCCAAAAATGTTTTTGTCAGAGGGAAACGAGGCAAAAAATCAGGCTACAAAAAGGCTTATGTTTATCTAAAAAAGGGGGAGAAGATTGAAATAATATAATATGAAAAAATATCATCCATATACAAAATCACGAAGAGAAATGTCTACCATTGAATATGGCAACTATCTTACTGTCTCTGAACCACACAAGGCTTTAACTCACGGTTTTAGACGAAAAATGGGAAGAAACAATCAAGGTCAGATTACCACTCGTCACAAGGGGGGAGGACACAAAAGACTTTTCCGAGAGGTTGATTTTAAATACGATAAAATAAATATTCCTTATACAATTAAAACAGTTGAGTACGATCCAAACCGAAGCGGTTTTATTGGCCTAGCGCAATACAAAGATGGAGAAAAAAGATATGTACTTTTACCAAAAGGTGTAAAAGTTGGCGAAGTTTTAGTTACGGGGGAGAATGCAGAACCAAAAGTGGGAAACAGATTGCCACTTAGAAACATAAACATTGGGACTTTTGTTTACAATGTAGAAGTTAAGCCACAAGGAGGAGCAAAGATCGCTCGTTCCGCAGGAAACTTCGTTGAAGTTATCGCAAAGGATGCCGGATATGTAGATATAAAATTACCTTCAACTGAAGTCAGAAAAGTTCCTGAAACTGCTTGGGCCTCGATCGGAGAAGTTGGGAACGAAGAAAACAGACTAATAAATCTTGGAAAAGCAGGACGCTCACGATGGCTTGGTATCCGACCAACAGTTCGCGGTACTGCTCAAAACCCAGTTGACCACCCATACGGAGGAGGNGANCAGAGACANGGCCGAGGACGAAGACGAGCTATCTCGGTTTATGGCAAACCTACCGGCAAGGGTCAGAAATCTAGAACTCCTAAGAAATACTCAAATAAATTCATTATTAGTCGCCGTCGAGTTGGCAAAAATAAATAGTTCGAGTCTTTATTGTCCGATTTCTACGTTGCTCGCTCCGTAACCCATGTCAACCTGCCAGGTTGACATGTTGATAAGTTGAGAGCGTCTGCGATCACGGTTTCAGAGAGACATGCGGAAGTCCGACTTCCGCAACTTTCCGCATTGATTGATAAATTGTAAAAAAGGGTGACTAGGCAATGTGCCGATGTCGCCCTTTAACTTACACAAATCAGATAAGTCTAAATATTTCTACACTATACGATTAATCGTGTAGTGTAGAGATAAGGTTTTTAATAAATATACTAATCAAATTTAAAATTTAACAGATTTTTAAAAAAGTGTAGATTTTGGTCACACTGTACTCAACGATGCCGAAAATGAGAAAGTCCTTATTTTGCACGTGATCAGACGAAAGAATGTGCGAAATAACGATTGGATATCTGTGAGTGCCGGGTATGCTCCCACATCTTCCTGGTGGGAGGTTTGTGACGAGAGAAAAGTTATTCCATGGGATTCTGTTGGTGAAGTTAAAATTTCACCAAAACTTCCCGAGTGGCTTCATGCCCGGCGCATCGGAGCAAGGAATATGTCTGGACGCTCTCACACCACAACCATCAAAGGCAGAACATACATCGATTGGTAGGTTTCAAAAAGGGCGACCATCGCGGTCGCTTTTTATCATACCTGCATTGCCGAGCACCACTTGGGTCTCATAGTGCTCGGGTTGACATCCAGACCCCTTTTGTATAGTATAGACGCCACTGAAGTATTTACATTCTGTTCGGGTTTTTAAGTAAGTCAGTACCACGAAAAGTGTGGTTTTTCTTTTGGCAGTAGCCAAAAAAATTAAAAATGACACGGTCAAGTAAAAAAGGTCCATATGTTGACGAGAGACTTCTCAAAAAGATTCTCGGAAAAAAATCCACTGAAACTGGGGTTATTAAAACATGGTCACGTGCCTGCGTTATTTCTCCGGAAATGGTCGGCTTTATTTTCGGCGTTCACAACGGCAAAACTCACTTAGAAGTTTCAGTAAATGAAGATATGGTAGGTCACAGACTAGGCGAGTTTGCTCCTACAAAGAAATTCATAAAACACGGNGGAAGAATGCAGAAGGAATTGGAACAGGCCAAAAAAGAANGCGAAATCGCAGCAGCTCAATCCGCTAAAGCAGCTCCAGCCACTGGCACTACAGCAAAGAAATAGGTGCGATATGAATATACAAATCATGCGAATGATACGAATAAAAATACAAAAATGAACACAGCACACGCTACACTTTCAAATTTCCGACAAGCTCCTCGCAAAATGAGGCTAGTTGCTAACGCAGTTAGAGGAAAGAAAGTATCAGACGCTTTGGTGAACCTCGATTTCATTGCAAAAAGAGCTTCAGCTCCAATCAAAACTCTTATTATGTCAGCTCTTGCAAATGCAAAAGCACAAGATATTCCAACAGAAAATTTAATAATAAAGACTATCAAAGTAGACGGGGGAGCGATATTGTATCGAAGACGACCAGCAGCTCGCGGTTCTGCTCACCCTATACGAAAACGAACAAGTTCTATTTTTGTTGAATTGGGAGAAAAAAAGGAAAATGTAAAAATCAAAGTGAAAAATGACAATGAAAAATTAAAAAATTCGAAACAGAAATCTAAATCATAATTTTACATTTTGATATTTAAACTTTAAATTATTATGACACACACCGTACACCCATATTCGCATAGACTGGGCATTATCAGAGATTGGAAATCTCGATGGTTTGGCGTGAAAAATAAATACAAGGAATTTTTGAAAAGTGACGTTCTGCTTAGAGAATATTTGGAGAAAAAACTTCGCGGGATGTATGTGTCAAATATTGAAATGGAAAGAGGGGAGAAATTTTTGAGAATAATCATAGAAACTTCCCGACCGGGCATCATTATCGGCCGAAGCGGTGACGGCGCGGTAAAGCTCAAAAACGATATTGTTGCGTTTTTGAATAAAAATAGACTTTCTTCCGGCGGTGAAGTCAAACTTGATATAAAAGAAATAAAATCTCCTGAATCAAACTCCGCAATAGTAGCTCAAATGATTGCCGATGGTTTGGAGAAAAGACTGCCTTTCAGGCGGGTGGCCAAGCAAGTGGTTGAAAAAGTGATAGCTAACCGAGATGTCAAAGGAGTAAAAATTGAACTTTCAGGAAGATTGGCCGGCGCCACAATGGCTCGCAAAGAGAAAATAAAGCGAGGCAGAATTCCCCTTCAAACTTTCCGAGCCGACGTTGATTTTACAAAATACGAAGCCAGACTACCATATGGGGGAATAGGCATAAAAGTTTGGATATATAAGGGAGAGATCTTTAGAAAATAAAAGTGTAAAAATCAAAATGAAAAATTACAAATTAAAATTAAAAATGAGAAATCCAAAAATTTTAAATTTTGCACTGTCATTTTTAATTTTGATATTTACATTTTAAATTATTTATATGTTAGTACCAAAAAAAGTAAAATATAGAAAGTGGCACACAATGAGAAAGAATGCCAACAAAGTTGGCGTGGCTTCGCGTGGCATAACTGTGGCTTTCGGCTCGCATGGGCTAAAAGCTTTGGATGGCGCTAGGATAATGAGCAACCAGCTTGAAGCAGCCAGAAAAGCCCTTTCCCGAGAACTTGGAAAAACTGGCAAGCTTTGGATCAGAGTTTTTCCGGATATGCCACTGACCAAAAAACCGGCTGAAGTGAAGCTTGGAAAAGGCAAGGGAGATTTGTTCGGATACTGCGCGCCAGTTAAGCCCGGTCGGGTTATTTTTGAAGTGGATGGGGTAACGCAGGAAGTGGCTGTTGAGGCGCTAAGAAAAGCCGGGACAAAACTTCCCTTACGGACAAGGATAGTTTCAGCTCATCACTAAAATACGAATTTATACGAATGTAATCGAATTTACGAATATGAAAATCAAAGAATTAAAAAGTAAAAACCCAAAAGAACTCAATTCGCTTCTGTCCGAAAAAACTTCGGCTTTGCGGGCATTCCGTTTTGCCGTGGCTGGAAGCAATGTCCGAAATGTTAAGGAGGGACTGACTCTTAAAAAAGATATAGCCAGAATAAAAACCATTTTAAACAATATCAAATAACAAATTTCCAATGACAAAACAAATCCAAAATCCAAATATCAAAAAAACAATAAAATCAAACACCAAAACTTTAACTGGCGTGGTTGTTTCAGATAAAATGAAAGACACTGTCGTTGTTTTGGTAAATCGTTTTGTCAAACATCCAAAATATGGTAAATACATTTCAATACACAAGAAATTCAAGGCTCATGATAAAGGCAATACCAAGAAAATAGGAGATAAAATAACCATAAAAGAATGTAAGCCAATTTCAAAGGATAAACATTTTCGGGTAGTCGAAAGTTAAAAGTTTATAAAGTCCATAAAGTAAAACTATGATACAACCACGATCCATCGTTAAAATAGCTGACAATTCCGGGGCAAAAATCGGACGAGTGTTCAAAGTGCTCGGCAGTTCAAAAAAAAGGTACGCTAGTATTGGAGAATTGGTAGTTATTTCCATTCAAAAAGCCGAGCCTCGAAAAGCTACCAAGAAAAAAGATGTGGTTTACGCTCTTGTGGTAAGACAGCGCGCTCCATTTCGAAGAAAGGACGGATCATACATTAGGTTTGATGAAAACGCAGTGGTGCTTGTGATGAAAGAGAAACTTGAACCGATTGCCGGACGCGTTTTCGGACCAATACCTAGAGAAATCGGCGAAGTTGGCTATCAGAAGATTATTAGTTTGGCTCCGGAAGTAGTTTAATACGAATTATACGAATGTAATTGAATTTACGAATAAAAATATGCACGTCAAAAAAGATGACAAAGTAATAGTTTTGACAGGAAAGGACAAAAGCAAGACCGGTTTGGTGATTAAAGCATTGCCAAAAGAAAACAAAGTGATAGTTTCCGGGGTGAATGTATTAAAAGTCCATAAAAAGCCAAGAAAGAGCGGGGAGAAAGGGCAGATTATTGATAAAACAATGCCGATTCACGTTTCTAACGTGAGAAAGACAAAATAAAATTTTAAATTTTAATTTATAAATTTTAAATCAAATTCAAATTTTAAAATTAAAAAAATATTATGAAATCGATCAAAGAGAAAACAAAAGAATCATTTGAAGCGCTAAAGGGTGAGTTCGGTTATACAAATCCTATGCAAGCGCCAAAGATTGTCAAAATTGTTGTCTCTGCTGGGGTCGGCTCTCTCAAAGATAAGAAAAAAATTGAACTTGTTGCAGACAGACTTTCAAAGATTACAGGGCAGCTTCCGGCCAGAAAAGGAGCAAAAATTTCTCTGGCCGCTTTCAAGGTCCGCCAGGGGGACACGGTTGGTATGCAGGTTACGTTGCGCGGACAGAGAATGTATGATTTTTTAGACAGACTTGTGAACATTGCTTTACCTCGAACAAAAGACTTCCGTGGGATTTCAAGCAAGGCCATAGATGGAATGGGTAATTATACATTGGGCATTAAAGAGCACACTATTTTTCCAGAAACTGGGGATGAGGAACTCAAAGACATTTTCGGTCTTGCAGTAACTATCGTTACAAATATAAAGGATAAGAAACAAACCAAAGCTTTTCTTCAACATCTCGGATTTCCTTTTAAAAAAATTGAAGCAAAAGAGGAAAAAGCCAAAACAGTTCGAAAGCGAATGAGAAAACCAAAAACAGACCTGCCCACAGGTCCGACAGTAACTCAAACTGCCGCCGCATAGTCCCCGATAAGTGGATTTTTGTACCAACCCATGTCAACCTGCCAGGTTGACATGTTAATAATGGGGATGTGCTTTGTAGTCTGCTTGTTCATTGGGGCGATCAGCATGTATTTCTATCTCGAGATCAATGGAAAAGGTCGGTATGGACACGGTCTAACCAGACTAGAGCGAAAGCGACAAGATGCTCTCATGAATATCGGCAATCGAATTGCTAATGTCGTGAGAAAGGAATTTTCTTGGGCTACCGCAACCTCGGTACCATTGGGGGCTAGTTGTCAGGTGACTGTAAAAGATGGTGGTGAACTCGCACTGCTTCTTGGAATCAGCCAGAGTGACAATCAGGTTGTTATGAGCTTTCGCTCTCGGAATTTTCGAAAGCAAAAGACTTATACAACCGAGGAAGCGTCATTAGTCACCGCCATTCAAGATGTAATTAAGTTCCTCCGCTGGCCTCTCTTCTCAAGCCAGCCGACACCCCGATGGGTGTCGGCTGTTTTCTTTATTCATATGTACGTTAAATATATGCTATAGCATATATTTAACGTACATAATATGAATGGGTGGTAGTAAATGTTTCGAAGCCGTTTGACCATTAGTGAAATTGACATTATATGGTTAAATTGATAGTATGACCTTCGAGCGAAATATCGCTTTTTTAATTAGTATTTCTTAGAACTTTCATAATTTTGATGAAATTCGAGGCGGAAATGTGAAAAGGCGAGGAGCCTTACAAGTCGTAAGGTGACGAGGATTTTTACGGTTTCAACGAAGGAGTTCGCCAAATTTGGAAGTTATAACATATGGCAAAAACATCTGTAAAGGCAAGAGCGGCAAAAAAGCCGAAATTCTCGACTCGGGCTAAAAACCGTTGCTTTAGATGTGGACGCGGAAACGGTTTTATGAGAGACTTTGGTCTGTGCCGAATCTGCTTCCGCGAGTTAGCTAATGAGGGGAAAATTCCCGGTATTAAAAAGTCGTCATGGTAAGTCAAGCCTCACTAGAGGGGAGATACTGCCGAGATATTATAAATAATTTCTAATTTCTAATTTCTAAACAATTTTCAATTTAGAAATTGAAAATTAAAAATTGAAAATTTAACCCATGGATCCAATCGCAGATATGATAATCAGAATAAAGAACGCTTCTGATTCAAGGAAAGAATCTGTGGTTTTTCCTTATTCAAAACTCAAACTTGCCATTCTGGATATTTTACAAAAAAACGGATACATCGCCTCATTTGGTAAAAAAGGGAAAAAGGTAGTCAAGTTTATTGAAGTCGGGCTTGCTTATGAAGACGGAATACCAAAAATAAGCGAAGTGGAACGAGTTTCCAAAACCTCAAAAAGAGTTTACATAAAATCCAAAGATGTGAAAAAGGTAAAAAGCGGATTGGGACTTCTTATTCTCTCAACTCCAAAAGGTATCATGACAGACAAACAAGCCCGGGAAACAAAGGTCGGGGGAGAAGCCCTGTTTAAAGTGTGGTAGCACTTTAAAGAATGTAAACTGTAAAAATCAAAGTGAAAAATTACAATTCAAAATCGAAAAATAATAAGTTCAAAAATTTTGCATTTTACACTGTCATTTTGAATTTTGATATTTAAATTTTTAATTAGCAATCATGTCACGAGTAGGAAAAAAAGTAATAGCCATTCCACCAAAAACTGAAGTATCAATGTCAGGATATGTATTAACTGTAAAAGGACCACTTGGAACTTTGACAAAAAAAATGAAACAGGATATTGAGATAACTATCGGAGCTTCCGAAATAACCCTCGTACCCAAAAAAATTACACTTGAAACCAAAGCCCTTTGGGGAACATACGCCTCACACATTATGAATATGATAAAAGGAGTTTCCACTCCTTTCGTCAAGAAACTTATCGTGGAGGGTATTGGCTTTAAATCGGAAGTTAAGGGCAAAAATCTGGTTTTGGCCCTTGGTTTTTCCCATCCGGTTAATGTGCTAATACCAGAGACGCTAAAAGTTACAGCGGAAAAAAATGTTATTATAGCTACAGGAATTGACAAAGAAGTTGTCGGTGAGTTTATGGCTAGTGTTCGAGCTCTAAAAAAACCGGAACCGTACAAAGGAAAAGGAATCAGGTATGAAGGGGAAGTTGTAAAGAGAAAACAGGGGAAGAAAACAGTGTAAAAAAATTTCTAATTTTCAATTTCTAATTTCTAAACAATGAAATTAACAAATATCAAAAAAGAAAAAAGGGTAAGAAGGCACAAAAGAATTCGGGCCAAGATTTTTGGCACTGAAAAAATGCCGCGATTGTCCGTTTTTAAATCAAATAAGCATATTTCTGCTCAAGTGATCGATGATATAAATTCTAAAACTTTAGTTTCCGCTCATTCTAGAGAAGTGAAAGGTAAAAACATGATGGAAAAATCAGAAAAGGTGGGCGAGAGTTTGGCCAAGAAAGCTTTGGCAAAAAAAATAAAAAAGATAGTATTTGACAGAGGAGGGTTTATTTATACAGGCAACGTCCGAGCCCTGGCCGAAGGAGCCAGGAAGGGGGGATTACAATTTTAAATTTAAAATTTTAAATTGACAACATATGGAACCAGAAGAAATACAAAAAACAATAGAAAAAGACAGCTTGCCAGAAGGAGAAGTCGTGATTGAACCGATTCTGGTAAAAGCAGCTGTTAAAATTCCCCAAAAGGAGTTCAAAAAAAATCAAAGAAAAGGTTCTCCCAGAAGAGAAGCCAGGATCAGATCGGAATTTGATCAGAAAATCATAAGCATCAGACGGGTCACTCGGGTGGTAACTGGTGGGCGAAGATTTGCTTTTTCTGTTGGAGTGGTTATAGGCGACAGAAAGGGCCGTGTCGGAGTTGGTTTGGGCAAGGCTGGCGATACTCCAGTGGCCATAGATAAGGCGGTCAGAGATGCAAAGAAAAATATGATTAAAATTCCTTTGACAAAAAACAGCTCGATTTCCCACGAGGTCAGGGCAAAATACTCAAGTTCGGTGGTCTTAATCATGAAAGCTCCCGGAAAAGGTATTTTGGCCGGGTCATCTGTCCGGGTGGTTTTGGAGTTGGCCGGTATAAAAGAAGTCAGCGCCAAACTTTTCTCCCGAAGCAAAAATAAAATAAACAACGCAAAAGCGGCGATCAAAGCCTTAGCACAACTAAAGCCTAAAATGTAAACATCAAAAATCAAAATGAAAAATTACAATTTAAAATTAAAAAATAAGGAATTCAAAAAATTTGCATCTTGCAATGATATTTTGATTTTTGATGTTTACATTTTTAATTAACTATCATGCAAAGACACAATCTGAAAAGACAGCATCGAAATAAGAAATCCAAAACGATTGGTCGAGGCGGTACTCGCGGCAAAACATCGGGTCGTGGAACCAAAGGCCAAAACGCTCGAGCCGGTCACAAAAAGCGCCCGGAAATTCGGGATTTCATAAAAAGAATTCCAAAATTGCGAGGTCGTGGCAAAAATATAAACACCAGTATTGAAACCAAGCCGACTGTCATAAATCTTTTAAAAATCAACCTTGTTTTCAAGGAAGGGGAATCGGTATCACCAGGAACACTTTTAAGCAAATGTCTGGTGACTCTTGAAAAAGGCAGAATGCCGAAAATCAAAATTTTGGGTAACGGGGCATTAGATAAAAAATTATTTTTTAAAGAGATAAAAGTTTCAGAAGAGGTGCGGAAGGCTGTGGAAAAAGCTCAAGGTAGTGTAAAATAAAATATCATGAAGGGATTTTTTAACAAGTTAAAACTCATATTTCAGGACAGAATTTTAAGAAAAAAAATATTTTTCACCCTTTTTGTCCTGATCATTTTCAGGTTGCTTGCGGCAATACCTATTCCGGGCATTGACCACGACAGATTGGCCCAGTTTTTTTCCAGTAACGAATTCCTCGGGCTTTTGAGCGTCTTTTCCGGAGGAGGTCTTTCGCAGTTTTCCATAGTGATGCTTGGCGTCGGTCCTTACATCACCGGGTCGATTATCATGCAGCTTATGACTATCATGTCTCCGAAACTGAAAGCTTTGTATCATGAAGAAGGCGAAGCTGGCCGGAGAAAATTTACTCAATATGGCAGATTGCTGACAGTGCCTCTCGGTTTTTTACAAGCCTTCAGTTTTATAAAAATTTTAGAGAATCAGCAAATAATTACAGACATTTCTTCCTTGACTTTGGTTACTACCCTTTTGGTTATTACCGCCGGCTCGGTTCTTCTGATGTGGATTGGAGAACTTATTTCTGAATACGGCGTGGGAAACGGCGTCAGTCTTATCATTTTTGCCGGTATCGTGGCCGTTCTTCCCACAAGCCTATTACAGCTCATAGCTTCTTTTGATCCGTCCCAAATTCCAATATACTTGGCTTTTCTAGGTGTGGCCGCTATCGTTATTATCGGAGTAGTTGTTATTACCGAAGCGGAAAGGCCGATACCTATTACCTATGCCAAACAGGTCCGGGGTAATCGTATTTACGGTGGAACTTCTACATATTTGCCGCTTAGAATAAATCAAGCCGGGGTTATTCCGATAATTTTTGCCTTGTCCATACTACTATTTCCGCAGATGATTTTGCAATTTTTGCAAAATTCGGCAAACGCCATAATACAGAATGTCTCCTCGGCTATACTTTCAGTTCTGGCTAATAATTGGTTTTACGCCATCACTTATTTCTTCCTGGTATTTATTTTCACTTATTTCTACACGGCGGTTACATTTGATCCGGATCAAATTTCCACAAATCTGCAGAAAAACGGGGCCTTTATTCCGGGAGTTCGCCCAGGCAAGTCAACTTCGGATCATATTTCAAAAATCTTAACCCGGCTGACTTTGGTGGGAGCTTTGTTTTTGGGTTTTATCGCCGTTTTACCTCTTATCATGCGAGGAGTGACTGGAATCACGGCGGTTTCTATCGGCGGTACGGCTCTTCTAATCGTGGTGTCAGTCGTCATCGATCTTATTAAAAAAATAGACGCTCAAGTCTCAATTCGCGAGTATTAGAACTTCCAAATTTGGCGAACTCCAGTTGTCACACTCAAATCCTCATTATTCTAACTTACAACACCCATCATCTACGCCATGGCGTAGATTGAAAGGTTAGTATATAGTATATCTATGTCAAAAAGAAAAATTTTTCACTACAAAGGGATAAGAGTAAATGCTTTTGGTTTACCGGTATCAGGTAGTAATAAAACAGATAAAGTTAGAAGAAACAAAAGATTTTACAATATTTCATTCAAGTCAATTTTTAAAGAAGATGCTCCAAAAAATCTTATTGTTATGTACGATATCCCCCATAGTTTGAAAAAAGAAAGAGATTGGTTTCGAAGGCACTTGATAAAGTTTGGATATGAAATGATACAAAAGAGTGTTTGGGTTGGACCTTCACCCCTACCAAAAGAGTTTGTTGATTATCTGGAGGAAATAAAAATAGGGGATAAATTCAAAACTTTCAAATTAGCTAGAGCGTACAGTCCATTAATCTCAGCCATGGCGTAGATGAAGGTGATTTGAATACAGCAACCCTGATAGTTTTACTACTTGCAATTTCGCTGGGGGGGGTAAAATTGAGTTATTAAAATTAAACTAAAAAAATTATAGGAATAGAAAAATATACACCAAGTGAGGAGGATGTAAAAGCTGCAGAAGAAGCAATTACTCCCGAACACAGTGATTTGACTAAAACTAGAGAATTTCTTCTAGCTAAATTAAAATCAGAATCTGGTTTAGATGACACGACTTTTGATGAAATAGTAGCATCGTTTAAGTTTGAAGGTAATGAAAAAATGGAAGGAGAGGCTTCTTCATTCCATGTAGATGGTCACGATTATCATGCTGTAACTTTTTGGAATACAGAAAAAAGAGAAGAATCGTTTAGAGAAATAATGACAGATGGTAAAATTATTAGTGAAAATGAAGCAGAGTCTTTTAAGGCAAAGTATCGCAAAGTGATAATTGGTTTAATGCATATTAACAAAGACAGTATTAAGGGTTCGTCTTTATCCTAAGATATAAACATGTCAACCTGGCAGGTTGACATGTTTTAGGTTGACATGTTTTACATAAGTGCCCAAGTGGCACTGTTTTGTTATACTTATTGAATGACACCACAAACTTTTATTTTTATGGGTCGTTCTGGGTGCGGGAAAGGAACTCAGGCGGATTTGCTTAAAAAATATCTTAAAGAAAAAGATCCGAATGCAGAGATTTTTTATATTGAAACAGGAGCTAATTTTCGAGAATTTGTAAAAGGGCAGAAATACTCTAACCAACTAGCAAACAAAATATATAAAAACGGGGAAAGACAGCCAGATTTTCTGGCTATCTGGATGTGGGCTCATATTATTTTAAATGATTTTAAAGGAACGGAGCATCTTTTTTTTGATGGCATCACCAGGTCATTACCGGAAGCCATGGCTTTTACAACTGCTCTGGAATTTTATGAAAGAAAGGCCACCGTTATTTTTATAAATGTTTCCAGGGAGTGGTCGGAAGCAAGACTTTTAGCCCGCGGCAGAGCTGATGATAAAAGTGAAGCCGAAGTGATCAAGCGATTAAACTGGTTTGATCGTGATTCTATTCCAGCCCTCGGCTATTTTAAAGTTAACGATAGATACAATGTTTTGCAGATGGACGGGGAGAAAACTATTGAGGAAGTTCATTACGACATTGTGCAAAAACTGGGTTGGTAGTAGTGTTATTCGTCTAATGGTTAAGTTAAAAACAGCGGAAGAAATAGCCATTTTAAAAGAAGGTGGTCAGCGCCACGCTTTTATTTTGTCGGAACTTGCCAAAAAAGTGGCACCTGGGGTTTCTACTAACGATTTGGAAAATTATGCCAGGAAACTCTTGGAAGAGAGTGGAGACAAGGGAGCTTTTTTAAATTACAAACCTAGCGGAGCAAGACGAGCCTACCCGGCAGTTTTAAATGTTTCGGTCAATGACGAAATTGTCCACGGCATTCCAAATGAAAATCCTAAAATTTTAGAAGAAGGGGATATTGTTTCCATTGACCTCGGCGTTTTACATAAAGGACTTATAACAGATAGTGCTATAACTGTCGGTGTCGGTAAAATTTCTTCACAAGACAAAAAACTTCTACAGCACTGCAAAGAGGCCCTGGACATCGGCATAAAAGCGGCTAGAGGGGGTGCCTATATCGGGGATATTGGTTACGCCATACAATCCTTCATTAAGCCCCTAGGTTACGGCCTCTGCCAAGGCCTTGCGGGGCATGGGGTGGGCTATAAGGTCCACGAGGAGCCGTTTGTGCCTAACCAAGGCAGAAAGGGTGAGGGCGAGCTCCTACAGCCGGGCATGGTTCTTGCCATTGAGCCAATGATTACTTTGGGGACTGACAAAATAGTACTGGACAAAGATGGCTACACTTACAAAACAGCTGATGGAACAAAGGCCGCCCACTTTGAGCACACCATTGCCATCACAGACGGTGATTCTATTATTTTGACCAAATAATTTCGCGTACTCCAAAAATGATAAGTTGAAAAAGAAGTTTTAGTATATACAACACAATTAAAAAATCTCCGCAAGTTCCCCTTACTTTGCTCGGAGTTATAATTCAAACAGGGTTACGATAGATATTTTCTATCTAATAATTTTTAAGGGAGCTCAATATTTTTGGACCACGATGAGTGCCTTCGGGCGTTCTGACGAGTACAATTGCGGGCACCCACCTACTTTTCTTAGTAGGGGAATATCTGTCTAACCCTATTAAAATACTCACGGAGACGTGGGTGTTTTAATTTGGAATTTTTAGTTCAGTTGAGTTTGGTTGTATAATGAACCGATGATTCACACGCCNCTTTTCAAAAAAACATTTGCTCTTCTGTTTTTGGTTGGATTGGTTGCTGTTTCAGCTGATACATTTTACCTGTACTGGTCGTTTTGGTGGCTGGATACTCTAGTACATTTTTTTGCTGGAATNGCTGTAGCTATGGCCGGAGTTTTGGTTTGGGATTTTCACTACAAGACCATTACAGGTGTTTTTGGGACAATTGTCATTGCCGTAACAAGCGCCGTAATGGCCGGAATTTTGTGGGAAACCTTTGAATTGTATTTTGATTTATCCTATCCGTCGGACGGGAGGTATTACTACATTGATACAATTTCTGATCTACTCATGGATACTTGCGGAGGATTTTTTGGGGGTCTTTACGCTCGCATGGTTTTAATAAAAAACAACCCAAACTTGAAATAAAATGGCAAAAGATTTGCACGTTACTTTTTTTGGCGGAGTTGGCACGGTTACCGGAGCCAATTTCCTTTTAGAAAGTCCAAAGACAAAAATTCTGGTTGATTGCGGACTTTTACAAGGAACGCCAGATGCATATATGGAGAACACAAGACCTTGGGATTACGATCCGAAATCGGCGGATTATTTATTTACCACACATTCGCATTTGGATCACATTGGCCGTCTCTGCAAATTGGTAAAAGACGGTTTCAGAGGGATTATTTACTCCACTCCGGAAACAAAAGAAATTGCTGGTGTCATGCTACTTGACGCCATAAAGGTGATGTCTGCCTACGGGGGATTTCCCGAAGGGAGAGAAAACGATCAAAAGCCGCTTTATGGAATTGACGATTATAATCAGGCTTTCAATCAATGGAAGACAATTTCATACCACAAAGAAATAAAAATTAACGAAGAATTTTCGGTCTACATAAAAGATGCCGGTCACATACTCGGTTCTGGAATGTATGAGTTCACCTTTTCCCCCAGGCGTCGCCTAGGGGAAAAGGTGAAAGTGGTATTTACGGGGGATACCGGGAACTCGCCAGCGCCGCTTCTTCGCGACACAGAAAAAATTTCCGACGCGGATTATTTGATAATAGACAGTGTTTACGGCGACAAAAACCACGAACCAAAGGAAGAAAGGGATAGAAAATTCAGACGAATCGTTATGGAAACAATAGAAACTAGAGGAGCTTTGATTATTCCGGCGTTTTCTATAGAGCGAACCCAAGTTATTCTCTATGAACTGAACAATTTAGTGGAGGACAAGAAAATTCCATCGGTGCCGATTTTCCTTGATTCGCCGCTTGGCAGTAAAGTTACGGAAATTTATAAAAGAAATATAAATGACTTCAATCTTCCCGTTCAAAAAGAAATAAAAGACGGAGATAATATTTTCAAATTTCCAAAACTTTCCATAACTCATGGGAGAAATCAGTCCGAAGATATCGTAAAAACTGCAAATCCAAAAATCATTATCGCTGGTTCTGGGATGTCCACTGGTGGGCGTATAGTTTCTCACGAAATAAATTTTCTTCCCGACCCAAAAAGCACCATTCTACTTATGGGCTACCAAGCTCTCGGCACTTTAGGCAGACGAATACAAAACAAACCAAAGGAAGTGGAAATAAATGGAAAGATGATACCGGTCAATGCCAGAATTGAGACAATCTCCGGATATTCCTCGCACAAAGATTCGGATGGTCTGGTAAATATGGTCGCTGACACATCAAAAACAGTGAAAAAAGTTTTTGTGGTTATGGGTGAACCAAAGGCCTCTGTTTTTCTAGTCCAGCGCCTTAGAGATGAGTTGAACGTGGATGCGATTTATCCTGAGAGGGGTGAGGTATATGAATTAAAGTAAATATGGTACAATGAATGTTAATATGAAAAAATTGTCTCTAAAAACTGTCATTTGGAAGGAGGGCAAATACTATATTGCTCAATGTTTAAATGTTGATGTTTCTACTTTTGGAAAGACAAAAATAGAAGCGACCAAAAATATTAAAGAAGCTCTCGAATTGTATTTTGATGGCAGAAACACAAAATCAATACCTAAAGTGCTATCTCCTTCTCTAATTCAGACTTCTGTAATATATGCCTAGATTATAATGTGAGCAAGGGGAGTCCTTGCTCAGTCTTTGCTTTAATCTCACGAATTAACTAAAACAAAAGACTCGGGATTCCCGAGTTTTTTGTTTTAGTTAGCTAGGGCTACGATCTTTTTAAATATCTCTGGATTGTTTTCCACAAAGCCGGCTAAAATCTTTCGGTCAATTAGAATTCCTTTCTTTTTTAGTCCTCCCATAAGACGACTATATGAAGTTCCGAGAGATTTTGCTCCATATGAAATTTTTACATTCCACATTTCTCGAAAATCTCCTTTTTTATCTCGTCTGTGAGCAAAAGCAGATGCTCCAGCGTGAAGTATGGCTTCTTTTGCCTGTCTTTCTTTTGTAGAGCGGCCATGCCTGAACCCCTTTGTTCTGAATAATCTACTTCTTCGTCTTTTTAAGGCGTTAACCGCTTTTTTAACTCGTGTCATGGTGTTTAATGTGAAATGTAAATATCAAAAATCAAAATTTTTTAATTTTGATTTTTTCATTTTTAACTTTTAATGTAGAACGCTCTATCTTTGTTGCTAATTTGAAATTTCACACCTCGTTTCTTTGCAAGTTGTGATCTTCGGCTCTCTTTTGCGTTGAAATGGTTTTGACCAGTTCTACGGGCAGTTATCTTGCCATTTTTACTGACCTTTAACCGTTTTGTAAAACTTTTATTTGTTTTTGTTGACATAATGATACGAATTATACAAATGTAATCGAATGTACGAATGGCTACGAATAATCTAACTCCTTTCTATAATTATACTTAATCCTTTTGGGCTAGATCTGGCTTCATCAGCTATTTTATATTTTTCAGTGATAAGATTTAAAACTCTATCCATTCTTTCTCGCAAGAACTTTTTATCCATATATTTGGTTCTGCCGGGTAAAAAGAGGTCTATTTTTATACGATTTCCCTGTTTAAGCCAGCCCGAGGCTTTCTTAGCTTTGAGTTCCAAATCGTGGTCGCCGGTGCCTACTTTGACCTGAATGTTTTTTATTTCCACTGTGTGAGACTTGGTTTTGGCCACCTTCTGCTTCTTGTTTTCGGCATATTGAAACTTACCATAATCCATTATTTTTGCAACCGGGGGATTGGCCTTTGGCGATATTTCAATGAGGTCAAGTCCCGCCTCCCTTGCCTTATCCAAGGCTTCCTTAAAAGAGATAACTCCTAAGTTTCCACCATCCTCCATAATTACACGGAGTTCTGGCGCTTGTATCTGGTTATTTATGCGTACGTGTATAGACAAATATTATTTATTTAACGGCTAAAGTCTATAGAATATAGCATGTTTTACACATGTATGCAAAAATTGCTATTGTTAACCGCTTTATTTAGTTTTATAATTATACCATTAACATTAATTTTAATCTATGAAAGATAACTTACTAATCGGCGCCGTTGTAGTTATTGTTATTATTTTAGGAATAGTTTTATTCAATTCAAATAACAACTCTCCACAAATTTCTCCAAATAATACAGCTACTACTGAAGAAACGACAAAAACTCCCGCCCCAGTGGTTAAAACTGCAAGTCCTGCGCCAAAAGTGGAAGATTTTACGAATATATTTCCACAGAAAGGAAATTTCAAATGTGTTTACGAGGAGGTTACCCCATCGTCAAGAAGTACAAATACAATGTACTTCTCTGATGGAAAAATGCGTGTAGAATTTCGAACTTTGGCCGGTGCTTCAAATATTATGTTTTACGATGGCAAGTATATGTACAATTGGGGCGAAGGGCAGAATACCGGAATAATCAGCCAGCCAAAATCCATTTCTGATTTTCCTGCAATTATTCCGAAAGATATAACCCAAGGCAAGGTTTTGGGTTCTGGTCTAAACAGTGTTAGTTGGGATTGCAACGCTTGGGCAAAAGATCCGACTCTTGTCACTAAGCCTTCATACATAGTTTTCAAATAAATTTTAAACGAAAAATCCCGCCAACGCGGGATTTTTCTTGGTGTGGAGATGGGCGAAGTTGAATCGCCGTCCAAATAAGATTTGATAATGGATCTACACGACATATTCAATTTAATTTTCTTAACCCTTATTCTTTAAATTGAAAAAATAAATAAGAGTCCAGTTTTCTTTTTCTTAAAACTTTCCCGAAACTAGGAAAGTTTCCAGTCTGTTATATATCAATCACGTCTGGTAACAGACTTCACAGAGTGACCGCCGCTTAGGTTAGTCTCGAAAGATTAAGCGTAAGCGAGAGCAAATCCGTTTGCCATAAATGGAGAACGAATTGCTTTTGCAAAGGTGTTTTTAGCATCTATGCTTTCCGACTGTTTAAAGAGTAGCCGGAACTCTATCGTGCGCATTGTCAAAGAATTTATTTGTCAAAACCTGTCATCCCCCTAAAACAGACCTCAATTTAAAGTCTCGTCGAGTCATGGTTTTTTCTAGTGTCTGCGGAATGCATGAAGCATGAGCAGAAAGAAAATTTTGAGCACAAAATTATTCTGGTACTAGAAAAAATTATGACGAGTAAGAGATTTACTTTAGGTGAATGATGTAATGAACTTAACGATCCACAAATTCTCTCCTGTTCTGTCTCTCCGTATCTTGTTTTTTGATTGATTCTCGCTTATCAAACTTTTTCTTACCTCTTCCGACAGCCAGATCAATCTTTAAAAGTCCGTTCTTATTATACAGTGTTAGTGGCACTATTGTCAATCCTTTTGTTTCTTCAATGCTGGAAAGTTTAAGTATTTCGGCTTTCTTGAGTAGAAGACGTCTGTTGCGGTAAGGATCATACTCATTTGGAGTGTTGCCAACTTGATATGGAGGAATAAACATTCCGACAATATATGCTTCACCACCTCGGACTGTGACATGAGCTGCTTCCAAAGAACCCTGGCTCTTTTTAAGCGATTTAACTTCAAATCCAAAAAGCTCCATACCGGCGGTACATTTGTCCAAAATCTCATAATTAAAGCTAGCTTTTTTGTTTGAAATGAGAGCCATAGCAATAATATATCATATACTTTCTTTTCGCGTTTTTTCGTGTATACTAGTGGTCATTATGGCGCTAGGAGACTTGCCGGGAAAAAAGAAAATAATCATAAGAAAGGGTGGCGGACCGTCCAATAAACCGTCCAAAAATGGCTCTATTGTCAGCTATATTATTTCAACTCTCTTAATTTTTATCATCATTTCCACGCTGTATTCTTTTATTTCCGATTCTTTTGGAAAAAAGTTGGAACAAATCCCAATATCGGAATTGGCCACCGATATTAAATCCGGATTAGTCAAAGTTATCGTTGTCAAAGGGGATACCTTGGACATTGAATATAAGGCCGGAGAGAAAAAAACATCAAAAAAGGAAGGTGAAGAAGCCCTTATCCAAACATTGGTCAACTACAGTGTTCCAAAAGATCAACTGGCTCAAATAAAAATTGAAATAAAAAATGAAAGCGGCTTGGGTTACTGGCTCTTAAATTTATCACCGATTATTTTCCCGATATTGTTTATTGCCGTTTTTATTTGGTTTATCACTCGTCAAGTCAAAGGAGCGGGAATGCAAGCCTTAACCTTCGGGCAGTCAAAAGCCAGAATGATAGATCCGAATGATAAAAATCAGAGAGTGACTTTCAAGGATGTGGCCGGTTGCAAGGAAGCCAAAGAGGAGCTTTTAGAAATTGTAGATTTTTTGCGAAATCCTAAAAAGTTTTTAGATATTGGAGCCAGGATTCCGAAAGGCATTTTGCTTATGGGGGCTCCGGGAACTGGAAAAACGCTACTTGCAAGAGCTGTTGCAGGTGAGGCCTCGGTGGCTTTTTTCTCCATTTCCGGTTCGGAATTTGTGGAGATGTTTGTTGGGGTTGGAGCATCACGGGTGCGAGATTTGTTTTTAATGGCCAAGAAAAATTCTCCGTCGATTATTTTCGTTGATGAAATAGACGCGGTCGGGCGTGTCAGAGGCATCGGGGCTGGCGGAGGAAACGACGAAAGAGAGCAGACTCTCAACCAAATTTTGGTGGAAATGGACGGCTTTGAACCGAACGAAAAAGTGATAGTTATGGCCGCTACAAACCGGCCGGATGTTTTGGACCCGGCCTTGCTTCGACCGGGAAGATTTGACAGACGAGTGACTTTGGATTTGCCCGACAGAAAAGACAGAGAGGAAATCTTGCAAGTTCACAGCACCAAAAAACCATTCGCCGAAGATGTAAATCTAGTCGTCATTGCCGAAAGAACTCCTGGATTCTCCGGCGCAGACCTATATTCGCTGATGAACGAAGGTGCAATTCTCGCTGCTCGGGAAGACCGTACAAAAGTTTCTCAATTTGATTTGATACGTTCAATAGAGAAGGTCATGCTTGGCCCCGAAAGAAAAAGTCACATTCTCTCCAAGAAAGAAAAAGAAATCACTGCTTATCACGAAGCTGGACATGCAGTTTTGGCATCCATGCTTCCATATGCCGACCCAGTTCACAAAATTTCCATCATTGCTCGCGGTCGGGCACTGGGTTATGTATTCAAACTTCCACTGGAGGACAATAAACTTCAATCCAAGAAGGAATTTCTAGATGACATCGCGGTTTCTTTGGGTGGTTATGTAACTGAGAAAATGCTTTTCGGCGATTTGACGACAGGACCTTCAAACGACTTGCAAGTTTCCACTGCATTAGCCCGTGATATGGTTACGAAATATGGAATGTCAGATATGGTTGGTCCAGTGGCTTTGGAAGGTCAGGGTGGTAAGATTCTTTACGGAAGAGGAGTAGAGGAAAAAGAATATTCAGAAAAAGTAGGAGCTGATATTGATGCAGAGGTCTCTCGAATAATGAAAGAGGCACACGAAAAAGCAGAAAAAATTATTACAGAAAATAAACCATTACTCGAAGCTATCGCAAAGCGTCTGATAGAAACAGAAACAATAGAGAGAGTAGAATTTGAAAACATACTTATAGCCAATGGCATCACTCCAAAAAAGAAATTAGATATTGAACATCAGACCTAAATTTTTGTTATTGAATATGGTATAGTATATGCGGAGGTGAGATGAGGAGATATCAAACTCATTCTATCGTCAGACACGGCAGAAACGTGAGCTGTAACGGCGAGATCAAGCAGGTTGCCGTTGCCCGGGGAGACAAGACTGAAATCCGTTCACAGTGTGAAAAATGTGGATGGAATCCAGATCTTCACCTGGTGGTCTTGGAAGAGACTTCGGCAAAGCCCAAGAGTTTGCACATTTGAAATAAAAANGTCGGCATCGCGCCGGCCTTTTCTACTTCCATAATTTTAAGATAAATGTTTATATGCTAAAATGATTTTTAATGCGCGCGTAGCTCAGTTGGTAGAGCGTTCGTCTTATACACGAATGGTCGGGGGTCCGAATCCCTCCGCGCGCACAACTTGACATTATAACTTGAATATGCTATGCTAGTAACTGATTCGAAATTTGTGGCCTAAAACATAGGGTTTTAGCCCAAAAAGTTGGAGGAGTTGTCATGCGCGCAGCCATTTCCCGTTTTTTCACCCGGCTCATCACTCGTCGTCAGCGCCCGGTCATTCGTCCGATCACCCCGGTCTTTCTTGGTGGGAACTTCTCGCCAGTTTCGCGGGATGTTCCCACCGTCAAGATTCGCCGGCCTCGTCAGCGCCACTTCCGGAGGGCAGGGACTCTTCAGCGTCGGCGGCGCGCCGAGCTTCACGCGCGGCGCCGTAACATGGGCCAGCATCCCAAGTATGGGTGTGCGGCCTAGCATTCAACCCGATCACTTCGCAAGAGGTGGTCGGGTCTTCGTTTACTCAAAATGGATTTTTTCAAGCTGATTATTTAAATATTTTTGAATTTGTGGATATTTTTTAAAATCAGGATCTCTTTCAACAATTCGGGTAGCTTCCGCGCGAGAGGCCTCAACCATTTTTATATTTTTTATAGCTTCCATAGCAATGTCCGAAATGCCCCACTGTTTTCTGCCGTAAAGTTCTCCGGCTCCACGTTGGGCCAAATCAAATTCGGCCAGTTCAAAACCGTTTTTAGCTGTAACTAAAGCTTTCAACCTATCCCTTGTTTTTTGGCCTTTGCTTTCTGTAAAAACAAAACAATAGGCCTGATGGTTGCTTCGGATGACGCGACCGCGAAGTTGGTGAAGCTGGGAAAGACCGAATCTCTCTGCGCCCTCAATAATTATCATAGTGGCATTGGTAACGTTTACTCCAACTTCAACTACGGAAGTGGCTACTAGTATTTTGGTTTGACCTTTGGAAAATCTACCCATAACTTTTTCTTTTTCTAGCGGTGTCATTTTAGAATGCAGTATTTCAATCGAAAATTCTTGAAAGACTTCTTTTTTTAATCTTTCCGCTTCCAGTGTCACTGATTTTGCTAAAATGGCCAGTTCTTTGGTTGGATCAGGTTCGTTTATTCTGGGACAGATAACATAAAGTTGTCTTCCGGTATTCAATTCCTGCTTAATTTCAGCATAAGTTTTTTCTCTTTCTGTTGGAAGAATTATTTTTGTAATTATCGGTTTTCTTCCTTTCGGCATTCCTTCTAAAATAGTTAAATCCAAATCTCCGTAAATAGTAAGTGCTAATGTGCGGGGAATAGGAGTGGCGGTCATTGATAACAAATGTGGGACCATATTGCTTTTGGCGGTTATTTTCTGTCTTTGGAATGTTCCGAACCTATGTTGCTCGTCTATTACAGCAAGGGCGAGATGTTTGAATGTCACAGATTTTTGGATAAGTGTATGAGTTCCAATAATTATCGGCACTTCACCATTTGCTACCCATTTTAGAAGCTGGGTTCGTGAAATTTTGGTAGGTTTATTGGAATTACTTTTGGAAGGAAAAATTTGACATTCACTTCCGGTGATAAGGCCGATTTTGATAGGAAGATGTTGGAAGTAAGTTATGAAATTTTCATAATGCTGTTTAGCCAAAATTTCAGTTGGAACCATATAAGCTATCTGTAAATTCCCAGCGGTTAAACCGCTGGGACTGCGGGGGGAGGTCTTTGTTACAGCGTAGATAACGGTGGCGGCAACAGCGGTTTTGCCGGAGCCGACGTCTCCCTCCAGCAGGCGGGACATAGGATGGCCTCTCTTGAAATCATTTAGGATTGAATCAATCGCTTCTAGTTGTGAAGGTGTGGCTTCAAAAGGAAATCTTTTTACAAAATCATCTACCTCTTTTTTATCTGTATCAATTATAAAAGCGTTTTTTTCTCTCCAAAGTATTTTTTCTTTTTGTTTTTGGAGCTGAATGAAAAAAATTTCTTGAAAAGCAAATCTTTTTCGCGCCGACAAGCCATCCTTTTCTTTTTTGGGCGCATGAATCCAAATAAATGCCGTGCGAATATTCGGCAGATTGTATTTTTTCAAAATCTCTTCTGGTATCGGGTCGTNCAAACTGTCAAGGATGCCCCTTGACATGATTTTCTGTATGGCGTGGTAAATCCAGTTGGATGTTACGCCGCGACTTTCTGGATATACAGGGTAAAGAGTGTGTNCTTCTCCATCTTTGCCAAATAAAGAGTTTCCTACAGAAGTTGGTGGGGTATTAACCACTTCTATTTTAGGGTTACTTATATAGAGCTCTCCCTTACGCTCTGAAACCTTTCCTTCAACACGAACAAGCTGTCCATCATGGATCATTTTGGCGATGTATGGTTGATTAAACCAAACCAGTTTTACAGAACCGGTTTCGTCCGTAACCAGACCATCTGACATTGGGATTTTTTTGACCCAAGCCTTACTGGTTTTCAGTTTAGAAATTTTCCCAAAAACCACAGCCGCATCTCCTTTTCTAAGATCATTTATTTGTACGATTTTGCTTGTGTCCCCGTAGCGAACAGGGAAGTAATAGAGTAAATCCTCAATCGTATTTATACCCAGCTTTTTTAAGGCTTTTTTCTGGCTTTCAACAAGACGAAATTCTTTTTCTAGTCGGGAAAGGAGATCCATAACACTAGTTTATCATGATTTTCTTTTAGACTTGAAAATTACCAAAAGGTTGTATATACTAACAGAATGAAACACAAAATAATTTTTATTGGTATTTTTATTATTACTCTTTTTATTGTTGGTAGTTCGGTATTTGCCAAAGAGAGGGACGATCGTATTCCTGGACAATACATAGTTGTTTTTAAAGACAATGTAACTGATGTTGATGGAGTAGCCGATGATTTGGTAAAGAAGCATCGTGCGACCAAGCTTGATTCNTATCGAAATATAATAAAGGGCTTTTCTGGTAATATTTCNGATGCAGAAATAGAAAAAATTAAAAAAGATCCAAGAGTTGCTTTTGTTAGCGAAGATAGAGTTGTTTACGCCNTAGGAATTGTGGAATCGGAAGGAGAAAATAATTCCAGTAGAATGAAAACACAAGCAAGACCAAGNGTCCAAGCCCAAACAACGCCCACTGGGATAAAAAGAGTAAATGCCACGGGNAGTGTAAATAAAGGAGCTGGTGTGGTTATAGCAGTTATAGACACCGGGATTTATGCTTCACATCCCGATTTAAGCGGGGCTATTTTNAATAGCGGNAAGAGTTGTATAAAAGGAAAAACATCAAATGATGACAATGGTCACGGTACCCATGTNGCAGGAACGATTGCCGGTAGAAACAACTCCATAGGGGTTTTGGGAGTAGCTCCTCAAACCAAACTTATTCCCGTGAAAGTTCTTGATAGAAATGGTTCTGGCACATGGTCGTCTGTTATTTGCGGCATTGATTGGGTCACGGCAAATGCTACAAAATATAATATAAAATTAGTTAATATGAGTCTGGGTGGCGGGGGAATTTCTGACAATAATTGTGGTAATACAAACAATGATGCNCTGCACAAAGCTCTCTGTCGTTCAAGGGANGNCGGTGTAACTTATGTGGTGGCGNCCGGCAATAATGGTGGAAATGTGGCCAACACTGTTCCAGGAGCATATNATGACGCAGTTATTACTGTCTCCGCTCTAGCTGACTCTGACGGGCTTAAAGGAGCTCTCGGTGCGGGGACTTCGTATGGACCAGATGATACTTTTGCAACTTTCAGTAACTTTGGCATCCCAGTGGATATAGGAGCGCCGGGTGTAAATATCTATTCAACTTGGAAAGGGGGAGGATATGCAACACTTAGCGGAACTTCTATGGCCACTCCTCATGTAACTGGTGCAGCAGCTCTATATATAAATGCCAATCCTGGTTCAACCTGGACACAAATTCGTGATGGCTTACGAGCTATAGGAGAAGTTCTAGGCGCTGGACACAGCGATCCTTCTGGACTTCACCCAGAACCAGTTCTTAATGTTGCATCTCTTTAAATTGTGGAAATGCGCCAGATTTACTAAATCTATAAATTTTGGCCTTGGTCTAAGGGGTATACATAGCCACTAGCCATTGTGACAGTTGAAAGATACAGAACAAGTTCGGCAAATTGATTCACTGCTTTCTTGTCGTTTATTAGATATTTGAGAGGGGAGGCCTTTCTGATTTTTTGCCAATCTTTTTTTGAAATATCCTCGGGGCGCAATATCGGTCCCGGAGCAATGGCGTTTACAAAAATTCCCTTCGGAGCCAGTTCTACAGCCAGAGCTTTTGTCATGTTTGCCACCGCTCCCTTGGTTACCACGTACGGCAGATAACCTTTGTATGTTTTACCAATTGAAGTTCGGTCAGCGATGTTTATGATATGTCCTCCGCGCGGGATTATTTTTGATAAAATTTGGGTCGGCCAAAAAGTTCCCAAAACATGAGCATTAAAATTTTCAATCCAATCTTTTTCGTTTATATTTTCAAATTTAACCGGTGTGAAAACAGATGCCATATTTACTAAAATATCCACTTTTTTGAATTTTTTGCCAATTTCTTTTACGGCTTTCTTTACACTTCCCCGAGACGAAACGTCGCACTGTAAAATCAAAGTTTTTACTCCATATTTTTTTGCATTTTTTGCGATTTTTTCGGCTTCGTCCTTTGAATTTCTATAACTGACAATGATGTTTGCGCCACTTTTTGCAAACACATCCGCCACAACTTGTCCAATCCTTTTCCCGCCGGTAATCCAAACAGTTTTGTTTTTAAAATTTGACATCTAGTAATAATAGCATTTTTTTGGAGACCCACCCGGTCAAGAATCATCGCAGGTGGATGACCCGCCTGCCAAGTCAAAAGGTTGATAAGCTTCGGGGTGTGCGACAAAGTGTCGCGCACCCTTTTTCATTTAACCTTTGATAAAAATCTGGTAAAAGTAAATCATACCACTATATTGCGATCGTGGGTAAGTGGTATGATTTAGCCTTTGATAAAAATTTCAAAATTTGTTAAATCTTCGGTTGCTCCGGATGGAATCA